>Ga0129327_10000422_pt1 | contig 25779 bp, 21 predicted proteins | sample CPBDNA_6_FD_111799 | JGI IMG/M metagenome (GOLD analysis project Ga0129327, IMG submission 111799) | Freshwater to marine salinity gradient microbial communities from Chesapeake Bay, USA - CPBay_Spr_31_0.8_DNA | ecosystem: Environmental > Aquatic > Marine > Coastal | place: USA: Chesapeake Bay... | reverse complement strand
CCTGCCTCCCCATCAAAACCCTTTGCCATATCGGTAAGGCTTATGTATTCTTCATTTCCCTTTATTATTAGACTTATCTCGTTTCCTTGTACGTTAATCGTTTTCTTTTTTGCCATAGTGTGTTTTTGAAAGTAAACCCTTCGTTATTACTTATTCAGCTCCTTAATTATTTTATTATACTCCTCCAATATGTCCTTAAACCTTTCTTTGGATAACTGAATGATGTTACTCTTCACCAACTCCCGTAACTGTGCATCTTTTCTATAGTCTTCAAGCTCTAAAGTCCTGCCAAGTACCTCTTCTTTTCTCTTCACTAATCTTTTCGTGAATACATTGGTTTTTATCTTGTCTATTGCTTGTTCTCTTATGTTTGTGTTTTCTTCTACCACTTCCCTTATTCTATCATTGATTTTCTTTTCTTTTTGAGCCTTTAATTCTTCTATCTTTTCGTTGATTTCTTTCTTATTCTCTTTTTCTGCTGCCCTCTTCTTTCTGACTTCTTCTTTAGGGTCTGTATAATCGTCCTTTAGTGCTTTGATGAAAAAGCCTGCAAGAGACTTTGCTATACCATTTTGAGCTTTCATTCTTCTTGTTACTCTCATTGCTTTTTCAATCCTTTCCTCATTAATGCTCTTGTCTGTTTTGAGTGTTTTTAAAAACCTTGAAGGAGTCACGCCAAAACTTTCTTTGAGGGTTTTATGATAGCTGTTAAAAAGGGTATCTTCTGTCGAGTCTTCGCTTGTCTTTTTGTCCTTGTCTTTATCTAACCACAATGGTAACTGTTTTTCATCCCCTCCCCCTCCTCGTGCCTTTCGCTTTTCTTCTATCGTCTTCTCTCTAAACTCAAAATACAAAGCATCTACCCTCCTCCCCCTCTTGACCTTTTCCAATTTGGTTATATTTAGGTCTGTATGGTCATTAATAGCGTTAACCGACGGTGTTATTACTTTTTGAAATAAATTGCCAAAAAGCGGATATTCATTGGTTATTTCTAACATCCTCTTAATCTCTTCAACTGCTATTGTTCTTTTTCCTATACTCTGATATTGTTTCAATAGTTCATAAATTCTCACATGATACGCACCAAGCTTTACTACGTTCCTGAGGTCATAGGCGGTAAAATCCTCTCCCTTCTCTCCCTTATAATTACTTCCTAATTGAAGCAGTAGTGGTTTCATGTCTGGATCAATGGTAATGTCAATATAATCCTGACTATCAGTCGCCTCCTCCCCTTCTGCTAAATAATTTACTGTTCTGATAATATGGTATTCTGTCTCTCTCTTTTTTCCTTTCTCGACATTCGTTACATAAAAGACTTTCCTCATTAATCCTCTTGCAGCATTCCTTAGAAACTCATACGATTGGGATGATTTTAAGTCAAATGACTTAATAACATCTTTGTACCATATCCTATATACCGTAAAGTCTTCGTCATTTCTTGTAATCTGAGCAAGAACAGACAGAAAGACTCTTGTTTCCCATATATCAAACTTATATCTGGACTCAACTAGCTTGTTTGCCTTCTTAATTAACCTTATTCCTGTGTTTTTTTTCTTTCTTATCATTGATAAGCTATTAGATTAAACTGTACCCAAATTGGAACACCTACACGTAAAAAACCTCAAAGTAATGGATTTTTATTTAAATATAACCAAATTGGAAGATAAACTTTTCCAATTTGGTTATATTTCCCTCCAATTTAGGTATAGTTCGTTCCAATATGGTTATAGTTCGTTCCAATATGGTTATAGTTCGTTCCAATATGGTTATAGTTAACCGTCTAAACCCCTGAAAATAAAGGGGTTAGAGAGTCCTAAAAGAATTAAAAGAGATTAAAAGAAATAAAAACAACAAAAGGAAACATCTATGTTGTTGTCTTTTTTTTTAAGATAAATTAAACAATAAAAGCTTACCAATTTTCTTATTATAGCTTATTTCATGTTCCCTTTGGTCACTATTTGATTGTTTTAAACTCCCCTATCCCCCAAGTTCCGCCGCCCCCCCTTCCCCCTCTTTTGAGGAATCAGCGGAAGAATCCAAGAGCGATGTAATCCATTCATAGTAACTACATGGATTATTCCTGTCTTTGATACATTGCTCTATCGTGTATTCTTGTTTTTGATTGTTTCTTTTTAAAAGGAATGAAAGAATAATCCCCAAAAGGATGACGAGAGAAAGGAATACAATATGTTTTTTTTTCATTTCAGAGAAGAGAATTTAAAAAACGATTCTCATGTCATAAAGAATTTTATACAGAACAAAAAGCATTGCAAGACGCTCCTTTGTTGCACTCAACTCCCCTGCTGAGGCGTGGCGGTTTTTTGCCCCCGAAAGAATGGGGCAAAAAACGACCTCCTAGCTGATTTAAAATTTTTCAAAGAGGGAAAGTTTTTGAAGCTCCAGTTCTTTGTCTGGAGAGTATGCCCTCCTCCATCGTTTTTCCTCCGCTTCAAAAACTTTCCCTCTTCTCAAAAAAAGCCTTTAATAAAAAAATCTCAACAATAGTCACACGTAAACAAAAAATTAGAAGCCAACCCTTCAAAATGATTGATATATTATTAAAAAACAATAATTTAAGTAAATATTACTTACTTTTAAGTAATATTTACTTAAATTTGTTTTGACATAAAAAACCGCTTGCAACGGCTGTTACCCGAAACAAGCGGTAATTACATAAATGTAAAAATCAAAGTTATGGAAAAAAGAATTGAAGTTCCAGACCACAACCTCTTTGATGAAAAGTCTAAAGAGTTTTTTGACAGCAAGCACGCTAAGCGTCTGCAAGACAAGTATAGGTCAAAACCCTATGAAGAAAAATATTTAGTTCTTTATCTACTTTCTAAATATGGTTCTTGGTTTTGTAATGGTGTTTCTGCTTTGCTCGCATCTACATGGGTTTTTTCTTATCTCTTTTCTGTTGTTAAGCAACTCCCCCACCCTTTTGTTATTGCAGCGGTCTTTACCTGTATTGTCGTTATTGGCTTGGAGTTATTACAGCGTTTTTTGTCAGGTAATCTTTTTAAAGATTCGCTACAATATGGCATTAAAGCAGTTAAAGGTCTTGTTTTTGGTTCGCTCATTGTTGCAGGAACTTCTTTTGTATCATCGTATCTAGGAAGCTTTGATTTTATGGGAACGGTTACCTCTCCCCCTGTTTATGAAGCTCCTGAATTACTCAACGTTGCAGACGTTCAAGCTCGTTACCAAGATTTAGTAAATACCGCAGACCAAACCGCCACTAATTACTATAATCGTAGGAAATACGCTGGCAGAATAGCAACAGAAGATGCAAAGAAGTATCAAGAATATTTAGATAAGGGCTTGGCTTACAGGAATAGCTTGAATAAGGCGGTAAACGTTACAGAAATAAAAAACGAAAAGAAAATTGAAAAGGCTAAAGAAGATTATCAAAAAGCAGTTGATTTATATAATTCACAGACCGTACAAAAAGGCTATGGTCTAGGCGTGTTAAGCGTTATTTTTATCACTCTTTTTTATCTTGCTCGATGGTATCAAGAGTATTATGATTTTAAAACCGCTTCACAGTATGCTATTTTAATAACGAAAGGAACAGGAGGGATTACTAAAAGCAACACTACCCCACCCCACCAACCGCAGGGGCAATTATTAGATTATCAAAATCTTTTGTCTCATGTTCAAAGCCTACTCCAATCACAGCAACCACCAATAAAAAAAGCCCCCAACGCTCCCCCAACAATTGAGCCAGAGAAAGCCCCAAAAGAGCCTTTAAATGGCTCTCATAGCAACACTACCCTACCCTTTCAACTGCCAATTGGCTTTTTTTCCGATGGAGAACGCCAAGACCAATTAAAAAATCTGTATATACAGCACATACAGCCGTATATACAGGACTTTAGAAGAAATGAGGGTACATACTCCGATAAGTACACAATCGCCCACAGGAGCTTTAAAACGGGTAATTTGGAGCATTTAGATTTAGGTACGGTAACAAATAGGGTAGGCATCTATGTAAAAAAGATAGAAAGCTCCCTTTCAATAGGCAATAAAACCCCGTTACCAAACCAAATGGAAAAGCTCATTTATTGGATAGGAAAAAGGGAAGAACTCATAAACAAAATAGGGGAGTAGGAAGAACCAAAACACATTTTAAGTAAATATTACTTATTAGTAAGTAATATTTACTTAAAACTAAGTAAGTATTCATTAAAGATGATAAAAAGCATTGATTGAAAAGGTATTGTCTCTATATTGCAACTGTTTAATTTTTACAACAACTATGATTATAACTGTAACAACAACAAAAGGCGGAGCAGGGAAAACGACCATAGCTATTAATCTAGCCGTTGCCTATGCTCATCAAGGAAAAGAAGTTTGTATTATTGATACTGATACAGACCAATATTCATCTATTAGATGGTCTAACCGCAGAGATGAAGAAGAAAAGGATATAACGGTTATTAGAGTAGGGGAGGACAAGCTGATAAAAGAAGCCTATAAGTTCTCGAAAAAGTTTGATGTCGTTATCATTGATGGAAGACCCACTATGTCTGATAGTTTGGATAGTGCTGTTGTTGCTTGTGATGTTGTTATTATTCCTGTTAGTCCTTCGGTTCTTGAGCTTGATGCCTTTCAAGACTTCATTCCAAGAGTGAAGAAAATAAAGGACATGAGAGAGGGGAGGAACGAAAACGATACTTTAACCGCCTTTGCTGTTTTAAATGGTTTAGATTCAAAGAGCAACATTAGTAAGGAGATAGGGGAGGCTATACGAGCTATTACTAATAAAAATGATTATATAACGCTCCTAGATTCTAAAATTTATAACCGTGTTGCTTATAGAAATTCGCTTACTGGCGGTTTAGGGGTCTTAGAAGAAGGCGACCCGAAAGCAAAAGGAGAGATTCAAGCACTCATAAAAGAATTAGATAGCAAACTCAACAGTAAGTAATACTTACTTAAACTTAAGTAAGTATTACTTATATTTTTAAATATTCATTATTACAGAATGGCAAAGAGACAAAAGAAAAGCCTATTATCTACGGTAACAGAAGATAAAGTAGAAAGCAAAGAAGAAATACTAAAGGAGCTTCAAGAGGAGAAGAAAGCAACGAAAAGGGTAAAGCAAAAACCTGTTAGGGTTTCCGTAGATTTTCCTAAAGACTTATATCGAGTTATGAAGGATGATGTAGAAGATAGAGCCGAAACGCTTAGAACATTTATAGTATCTCTTGTCCGTAATCATTACACCAACAAAGGTAAGATATAAGTATAAGGTATAGTTTTTCTTTTGGCATTCATTCCATAGTATAGATGACAGGAACTAATAGAAAAAGAGCTTTAAACGATGTTTTAAGGCTCTTTTTTTGTTGATAGAGTAGGGTAGTTGTCGCAGAATCCCAAAAGGGGCGACAAACAACACTAACACTTGAACTCATAGTTAATAAAAATATTATTGAGTGCGATTATCGCACTTGAATAAAATCTTCATTAGCAATCTTCTCTTTTCGGAGAGGATTGCTTTTTTCGTTTTGTCGCAGAATGGGAGATAGTGCGACAGGAATTATTTTTGGACAAAATGAAAAAGCAACCCACTTAAAAAAGCAGGTTGCAACCCCAAAACGGTCTAGGAACTACACCATTTTGGGCAATTTCTTACTAAGTATAAAGTTTGGGGGAACATAAGCTCCCCCCTACCAACTATGAGAACTATCTCTACTTAGTAAGTGGTCTATATCTTTCAAAGAAACTAAGTCAAGTCTTTTTAATGGCTTTCTGCCGTCTTTAAAGGGGGCTGCCGATGGGGTAGGGTAGTTGTTTGAAAATCAATCCTTTGGATGGATGGGAATAGGTTTCTTAGAAGGGAGTGTTTTTAAGATGGTATTTATGATAAATCTTCATCTGTGACATAGTAAACACCCAAAAACATTACTTTTTTTGTGATGGCGAACAGAAAAAAGAAAACTTTTTTTCAAAACTTAAATTTTTAACAATCTTAAAATACTGATTATCATTACATTATACAAAAAACCATTTCCGGAAAAAGCCTGGCTTCAGCTCTTCAGACCAGGAAAAAAATGTGTGACAGAAAACTAACTAATTTTCGTAATGGGAAAACAGCAGGGTAGGGTAGAGCAGAATAGTAAAAAATAAACTACCTTGCAAGGTAGCTAGTAGCGTTTTCTATCTCAAAAGAGAAATGCTATTTTTTTGTTTATACAATTTTTATTTTTTACTATGAATTATCATGTCAAATATTTGTATCCTAGTTGAAGATGCTATTTTAGAATTTAAAGAAAGGTTAAAAATTGAGGAATCGTCACAAGACATTGGAGATATAGTTCACGAAATTGCAGATTCACAAGTACCTGTCTATACAGGTCAGTTACTAGAAATTGCTAGTTCTGCTATTCAACTTGTTTGTGAAGAACCTGAATTTTGACCAGCATTTAATTGATTGAATACACCTATCAATCTTATCGCTGCTAATATTTATGAATATATTGTAGAAGAATTACGAAACTGGTATAACGAAAATAAGCATTAATTCTTGTTAGAAAACCTACTAGCGAAGGGAGAGTAAACGACCTTTGGCATTTTTATTTTATAATTAACATGAAGATGGAAAATGTCAAAACATACAAAGAGTATATTTCCCGAAAGAAAAAAAGAACGCAACTATTAGAAGCTAGAAGAAAGTTTTTTCAAATGCTTTTATATTTAGTGTTGTTGCTTTTAGTCTCGTATGTTATCATAGACGTGCAATGAGATTCCACCTCTAATGATACAGTACCAGACGAAAGAATTTACACTTTATAGAAGCATGATAAAACTTGCTACCTCTAAAAGTACGAACTTATTTTTTGGGTGAGATTCTTAGACGGTTTTTCACAACCAAAAGCATAGTAAATATAATGATACCATTGTCAATTGTCTTTACCCTCCCTCCTTTATTCAAATGGAAGCCCGTCCACCGTTGATGGAAAAACCCCTGCTAATTCTTCTTTCTTCCTCCTTTTTTCTAGTTCTTGTTCTTCGGCATTTCTAAGTATTAAGTATCACCATTGAATAAGTGTTTTTTGTTCCTCTTTGCCTAACTTATCGAAGCTAGGAAAGTTACTTTTAGTAAAGGCTATGGCTTCTTTATGTTTCTTGTCATGGAGCTTAATCAAGTAATCTTTTCTTTCCTCAAAAGTAGGCTCATTAGCAATGTTGTTGTTTCATTTCATGGCGTTGCAATGAAGTATTAAAAGTGGGTCATAACAGATTAACTTTGTTACCATCCAAGTTTAACCAATTATCATAAAAATTGCCAATTTTTGCATTTTCCAAAGTTTTAAAGAAGAAAAACATTTCCATTTCTCTAAATGCAGTCTTCGCTTTTTGTAATTTTTCCAAAACAGTATTCATTTTATTTTCCTCGATAAAAACGTTTAAAACTCGATGCAATCTTTCAATACCATATTTCAAACCAACACTACCATTTTCAACGGCAAAAGTATGGTTCGTTAGTTGGGTAGCAATGGCTCTACTGGCTCTTTCGTTATGCAATTCAAGGGTAAAGAGTTTCTCGTCATCCTGATTAGAAAGGATAAAATTGGCATCAGGAATAATATAGTTATCCCCTTTGGTTTGTATCTTGGTTTTAGAAGCTCCCTTGCCTTTCCTGTTAGAGCCTACCTTATCAAAATCCCTATCAAAAAGCGTTACCTCATAGCCCTTTTCTAAAGCGGAAATATTGGCAGATATTTCGCAGTCAATGGCATATTTACGATGAAAATAAACATTACTAAAAAGGGTCTTAACCTGTTTAGGAAACTTTATTTTTTCCTCTGGAAGCTCTAACCGTTCCATGACCTCTTTAGCTCCCTTTGGGGTAAGGTAAAAAATAGATTCAACCCTTTTACTTTTTTGGCTTACATCGTCTCTTTGTACCATAGAAAAGCCTTGTGTAGCCACTAGCTTTCTATCTCTAAGCGTTTTCAGGTTTTTGCTCACATTAGGTTGATGTTTAGCTACTCCAAGCCTTAACATTTGGGAGATGGTAAGGAATTTATACCTAGCCAAAGAGCGTAACATTTTTTCTTGTGTTGGGGATGGATGATAGAACATTGCTAGATAGTTTTAAATCTAAATTTTCTTTTGCCTTTAGTTGGGGAAGTGGGGTTCTGTTTTTGTCGCTGTTCCTGCTTTTTTTCATCCTGTCGGCTTCCCCGTTCCCTTTGCTCCTGCTTCTCGATACGCCTATAATATCCCGACTTATGAAGAAAGTAGTTATCAAGCCCTATTTCCTCATCAGGAGAGAGGTAGAATTGAAGATTTTTCCTCCCAAGCATAAAGCTAGGTGATTTAAAAAAGATAGGTTCTTTATCTCCTGCTTTAGCATAGAAGCGGTATTTTTTGAGTGCAAGGAGCTTTTCTTTTTTAACGCCCATATTAGGAGCTAAGACCCCAAAATGAGCGTTACTATTACGACCTACTACTTTAACATCCGTATTGGTCATTAAATCATTTCTCCATTTCTCGTCTATCTGTTGGATGTGCTGATTTGCTAGAACAAGGTGCAATCCCTGTTGTCTTCTCTTAGCTAAAATTTCGGGGATGCTATCGCTCATAATCGTATGAAATTCGTCTATAAAACAAAAAGAGGGGATTCTCATTCTCTTATCTGTATAGACCCTTCTTTGTGCATATCCTGATATAAGCCCAACCATAAAGCGACCAATAACGCTAGTAGTTTCTACCCCATGTTTACCTTCCGAAAGATTGAATAAAATAACCTTGCCAGAATTAAAGCAATGCTCTAAATCAATGGTAGATTTACCGCAAGTGAAATTAAGGAAAGTGCTTTTACCTAGAAGCTGTTGTAGCCTATCATAAACGGCTTCCCTAGTGGTTCTAAGGGTCTTTCTTTGGAATCCAGATTCAACGGTAAAAAACCTTGCTTCTGCTTCATTAGGGCTTTGTTGACCAAGAGCCACCAAATCATCATTCATACCATCTATCATAAATCTTTGGAGGTCAAAGAGGGTAGAGCCTTCCCTTCTCATCAGCACCGCAATACAAGGAGTTAGTAACATTTTCATCCTTCCCGATACCCTATCGTCCACAATTTCATCAAAGACTTCTGCTACCTTTTCACTCATTACAATAATATTTCTTTCGCTTCTGTCGGTCAGTTCTAAGGGATTAATAACAGGCGTGAAATGCTTATCTAGTACAGGGTTTATATAAACGAGCCTATCGAGGTTAGCGAGATTTAAACGCAAAACTTTTAGTTCCTCAATGAAGTCATTTTGAAAATCAAAAGCTATGAGCGTATTAGAATTTTTACCACTACTTTTTTTTTGTAAATCATAGAAAATGATTTTGATAAATTCAGTCTTACCAGAGCCAGCCCTACCCGTAACTAATGCCCCCCTTTTAAGGTCATCATAGGGAGCGTATCTGTAAATTTTACTAAAAAAAAAACTGATAGCAGATAATTTAAACGGTGGAGGGGATTGAGCCAATTTATCCTCTTTAGTCGCTTGTTGTCTGCTTGTGATGGCTTGGGTATAACCTTGTTCATCAGGTTCTTTAGTTCGGATAAAATGCTTTCTTTTACTGTTCGTTTGTAGGTGGGAATAGTATCTAAAAATCTTATGTTTATGGAAGTCGGCTTGTTCAATAGTCAAATCGAATAAATCCAGATATTCCGCAAAAGAAACGCCCCTTTGTTCCATAGTCTTGACGTATCGCTTCATTTGTTTTTTTGACAACGATTTTAAGCCCTTTTCAGGCTCAATAAAATCAATTTCAAAGTTTCTAAGAATCACATCAATACGGCTTGTCCATTCATCCATAAAGGGGATGATAATATCAGGAGAGCGTTCTATGTCGCCCTCCCCAATATTAATAACATTGGGTTCATCACCGATAAGAATCTCATAAAGAAATTCATTTACTTCTTCTTCGGAAATAACTAAGCGAGGGGAAAAATTTTCGTCATTTGGGGATGGCATAGAGATAATTATTTTTTAGGAAAACACAATATATTTAATCGTATATTAGTGTATATATTTATAAATATATATAGCATTGTCATTTGACTGATATGTAAAGATATAATTGATAGGGTATTTTTTAGAATATTAAAAATAATAGTGTTATCTATACGAGAAGGTAGATATATAAGTAGTATGTAAGTTGTATATAGGGTATATATATGGGGCTATACGGGGTAAATCGTAAGTGATTGATTTTCAAAATTTTAACTTTAATCTTTGGATTAAAGAATAGTATATATCATATACTATAACCGTAGTACGGAATACAAATTGAAAAAATAGAAATCAAAAAAGGAATAGATGGAAAGTACAAGGAACAAAACAGCAGGAGAACAAAATGCAGACTATTTCATAAGTCGTTACAGAAACGACTTTGACCCAAAAAAATATAGATATAATCATGGTGTTGCAGTAGGTTATATAGACTATCGAATTCCTACTGAGTATATCAAACCCTACCAACCTCGTATATACAACTCTATAACAAGTCCTGAGATTAATAACTTAGGGAATACCCCCCGTTACATAGATGTCATTACGGACAAACTCTTTTACCAGTTAACGGGATACTTAGGCGAAGAATCAAAGGGTCGTTTCGGGGATGTGTTTTGCAATATGATAGAAAAAATATTTGCATCCTATAAGCTAAGACCTCCAAGATTGTATTCTAACTTAGAACAAGCCTTGAATGGCTATCTTGCCTTTATCCCTAGAGGGATGAATCTATCAGAAAAAGAGATACAGGAGGGTATTGAAAACTCATTTACAAATGACTGTAAGATAGCTCCTTTCTTCTTCTCACAAGAACAAAGTAGAGCCTTTGACGACTACATAGAGCAAAACAAAGACAACGTTCCGCCACATAAAAAGCTTTCCGCAAAAGATAGGGAATTGGTCAAAAAAAGAGCAAAGCAAATTGTAGAAGAAAATAAGAAAAATTCTAGTGAACTCATGGCAGAACTTTATGAGCTTATAGAGAATCAGGCACAAAAAAAAGTTAAACAAATACTATCCCAACAATGAAAAACATTCAACAAATTCACTCAAAGTTTTTTAAAAAGGTTCGTATTTCAGATGAAGAAAGAAAGAGCTATCTTTTGTATGTAGCCAATGAATTAATAAAGAGCTATCACTATGCCACTCCCAAACTAACAAAAGACAATTATAGGAACACCCCAAGCTATGCAGTTACAAACTTTATAAGAAACTTTCTACATATAAAAACACAAGATAAAATAACTCAAAAAAAGCTACTTAGCAACCTAGAAAATTACACCATCCTTGAACAGCTTTTTGGTATGCTTTCACACTTTGAACATAGCGACCAAGAGTATCTATTTAAACGCATAAGCAAGGAAGAAATAGAAAACAGGTTACGTTCAGATAAGGATAATGAGCTAATAGATAAAGCTTCCATCATAGAAGAAGAAGCTCAAAGGCTTGCAAAAAGAGAATTAGAGAGACAACAAATGGATTTCTTTGAACGCAACCATCAGAGGATAAAAAAGATGATAGATAGAAGGGCACAAGAGCTTCTCCAAGAACACAATAATGACCACGAATTAAAACCAAGTCGCAGACGAAAAAATAATACAGACGGCTTACCGTTTGAATAAAAGCAAACCAATAAATCAATAAATTCCAAAATATGAGTTTTAGAAAATCATCTAATCAAGAACATTCTTTTAGAGAAAGAGTTATTTACCATTTTGCCAGATTTGAAAAGCAAAGGATAGAAGCAGAACGTAAAAAGTTAGCGGATGAACGAGCTACATTTGAGCTTGAAAAGGAACGACAAAATTTCAAAGTAGAATCAACTTTGAAAGAGGTAGAGCTTGAAAAAAAACGTATTTTGTACTTGCAGGAATTTCAAGATAGAGAGCAAAAGAATTATAGCTATGAAAATGATTTGAGGGATAGAGAGTTCAACCTAATGGGAGAACAACAGCAAATCCATTTTGACAGGGAAAGAATGAGTTTGGAGGGCAAAAAAATTGAGATTGAAGCTCGACTAAATGAAGTCATTAAAAAACTCTTAGAGGGCGAAAAACAAGCCTTTATGATGGAGCAACAGCAATTTGTTTTGGATAGAACAAAAAGCGAAATTGACCTTGAAAGACAGGGCTTAGAGCTTCAAAGTGAAAAGAGTAAATTAGAAATAGGATGGCAAGCATTTAATGTGCAAAAAGATACGGCTCGCTTGGAGTTAGAAAAGAGAGGAAATGAGCTTGAATATACAGCATGGAAAAACGATATGGATTTCCAAAAAAACAATTTCTATTTGAACCAACAACAAACCGAAATTAACAACAATAGGGAACGCTTAGAGCTGGATACAGGTAGAGCAGAATTAAAGCATTATAAAGAAGCCTTTGGGCTTGTGCAACAACTCTTTGATATAGAGAAAGAAACGTTTGAAGCCTATAAAGGAAAATCTGAAATGGACGTGCAAGGAAAGGCATTAAGCTATCAAAAAAGGATGCTTGATTTAGATAAACAGAAACATTCAGATAATTTAGAAAGTTTCCAAGAACGATTAGAAAATTCAGACGAAGAAATTGTGATGATGAAGCAATATTTAAAAGAAAAAGTTGTAGCTTCTCATTTAGCAGAACAGAGCTTGAAAGCAACAAATCAACTACAAAACATAAAAGAAAGAAAGTTGAGTTTAATAGAGCAAGCAAATGACTTTCAAAATTACATGGAAAAGAAAAAACTCCAACTTGATAAAAAAGATAGTGATGTAGCATATAAACAAGCTAGACACCAATATAAGGAAGCTAGACATGAGGCAAAAGTTGCAAAGGATGAACAGCGTTTAGCGAGAGCATACGACGCATATATCAATAGAAAAGAAAAACTACATGATAAATATTATGGTGAAATTTAGTGGGTGACTAAACAAAGTAAGGTTTCTCCCCAATAACACCTATAAAATAATTTTCTATACGCTCTAAGTGTCTATCTTTTTGATAGATATAGTAACACTTTCGGCAACCGTCATAATCATACAGTAGGTTTCCAAATATATCTTTTCTAGGTGGACAATTGGCACAATAACGAGCGATACACCTACGACACTTATAAATCTTTACCCCTCTGGTATCTGTTTTACAATTATCACATTTACTTATTATAGAAGACGCATAAACCGTTTTTACAATCTCTTGGTCTTCTCTTATAGATAAATGAACGGGGTCAAGATTCCTACCGTCTGGATGTAAAAGCGGAAAGTGGGCGTAATAAAAAACACGTAGAAATCTTGGAGAATAAACTCCTTCTTCTTGAAATCGGATAATAGGTAAATCTTTTATAAACTCACCCTTTTTATTGCCCACAATAACGCCCTCTGTATAATAATCATTAGAATCAAGAAAAATCCTAGCGACCTTTTTTGTAAATTCTATACCATCATCTTTAAGGGTAAATGCCACTTTACCACCTACCACTTTCTTAGGGATTCTATATCCACTACATAATTCTATAATGATTTGTGAACCATCTTCTAAGAAGCCAGTAGAAAAGGCATCTACACAACCAATATATGATTCATTTCGTGCCAAAACAGAATTTAATTTTGTAGTTAATTAAAAATGATGTGAATTTTGATTCAATACGTGTTGGCTCTTGTCTCCATCAGCACCCCTACCCCACTTTGACAGAGTTCTGCAAAAATAATATTTGGTGTTTGAGAAAATGGACAAAAACTAGAACGTTGGTTCTAGTTATTGCTGGTTCAGTTTTGCTTTTAAAAAATCAAAATATTCCAGTAAGCTAATCTTTTATTATAACATAATTAGCCAATTTCACACCCTTTGTCAATTCGGTCAAATACGACTCTTTAATACCAGATTGTTTTATAATGTCCTTTTTAGAATATTTTGATTCTTTGATTTCATTTGCATATTTAATTCCAAATAAGTGTATCATAGCAACTGTATCTCCCTTTGGGGCATTATTATACATCTCATTTAGTTTTGTTCCTAACTCATTTAATGTCATTTTTTCTATTGTTTAAAGTTTAGATTGCAGTTTATTAAAATTGTGCCCAGCATTGGGTATAATCTTTTTGTTCGATATTACCCTAAATTAGGTCTGACTATATGCTGCAAGACCTCTCATATAAACGCATTACCGTTGTCTTGTGGAATTGTTTACCCCTTGATGTAGTAAAACCATGCTGATTTAATTCATTAGCAATGTCTGCCAAACTCATTTGTGCGTTCTTACACCTGACAATGAGCCTCATAGCTCTTGTGTTGTTAACGTTCATTTCTGCTTTTCGCTTTATGCTTTCAACCCCTAGCTTTCTAGCTTCATTTGTCAGATGATGGGGATTGCCCAACATAACACCTTGAGCCTTCTTCGCTTTCAACGCTGCCTTTGTCCTTATTGAAATTAATTCTCTCTCTCTTTGAGCAAGACCAGCAAAAATCGAGAGAGTTAAGCTATCTGTGGTGGGTAAGTCACAACTTTTAAAAAGATCCCCTAATTTCTTTTTTATTTGAAAAATATGCTCAACGTCTCTTGATAGTCTATCAAGTTTGGCAACAATAAGGGTACAGTTATAATCCAAGCAGTAATTAATAGCTTGTTTTAAAATAACTCTATTTTCAATATTTTTTCCGCTCTCTGCTTCCACAAACTCTTTTACAATCTCTGCCTTATCCGCATTGGCATAATGCTCGACAATAGCTTTTTGGGCAGTCAGACCCAATCCACTCTTCTTTTGTTTCTTGGTGCTGACTCTGTAATATGCTATGTATTGTTTTTTATTCATTACTTTTCTTTAAATTTAAAGCAATTTACTACTTTTTCCTTAAGGGTTACAAATCATAAACGACCGTCTATGATTTGTAACCTTTAAAACAATCAATGCAATAATAAGGAAATTGTTTTGTTGTTAACACCAATAGAAATACATATAGAATACATTAATAAGTTATGAAATAATTATTACTTTAGCAAAATTTGTAATTTCAATATGAAAAACACTAAAATAACGCTCTCCCAACTCGAATCTTTTCTATTGAAAGCAGCCGATATTTTGAGGGGTAGTATGGATGCTTCTGAATTTAAAGAGTACATTTTTGGGATGCTCTTTCTCAAAAGGATGAGTGACCAGTTCGATGATCGAAGAAAAGTAACACGTTCAGAGTATAGTCACCTTGGTGAAGAGCAACTTAAAATGGTGATGGACTCACCAACCACCTATGGAGAAACCTTTTTTGTTCCCGAAGAAGCGAGGTGGGAAAAGATTCGTTATTTTCATCACAATGCAGGGGAACAATTGAATCAAGCTTTAGCGGCATTGGAAGATGCCAATGATTCACTTAGAGGAGTACTCAAGGATAATATTGATTTCAATAAGACCAAAGGAAATAAGAGAGTTATACCTGATACCAAGGCAAAAGACCTGATTGACCATTTCAATAAGATTAAACTCACTAATGAAAATTTTGAGTTCCCAGACCTTCTAGGGGCTGCTTACGAATATCTCATCAAATACTTTGCAGATAGCGCAGGAAAGAAAGGTGGGGAATTCTATACTCCAGCACAAGTAGTGCGTTTATTGGTACAATTGGTTAAGCCACAGGCAGGAATGGCTATTTATGACCCTACTGCTGGTTCTGGTGGTATGTTGATTCAGTCCGCTCAGTATGTAGAAGAGCAGGGTCAGAACCCTCGTAATCTTACACTTGCTGGACAAGATAATAATGGAACGGTGTGGTCTATTTGTAAAATGAATATGATTTTACACAACGTTTTAGATGCTGATATTCGCTTGGGAGATACCATTGAAGAGCCTCAACATACTGAAGGAGGGTCACTCAAAAAGTACGATCGTATAATTGCGAATCCTCCCTTTTCACAAAACTACTCAAAGGACAACCTCCAGTTTGCACCTCGTTTTCGCTATGGTTATGCGCCTGAAACAGGAAAAAAAGGAGACTTAATGTTTTTGCAACACATGATTGCTAGTATGAAGGAAAATGGGAAAATGGCTTGTATTTTACCGCATGGTGTTTTGTTTCGTGGAGGAGCAGAAAAGATAATTCGTGAAGGTATCGTCAAAGATAATTTGATCGAAACCATTATTGCTTTACCTCCTTCCTTATTTTATGGTACAGGTATTCCAGCATGTGTACTGGTTTTGAATAAAAACAAGCCAGATGAGTTGCGTAATAAAATCTTATTTGTTAACGCTGATGCAGAATATGGAGAAGGGAAAGCCCAAAACCTCCTACGCCCTGAAGATATTGAAAAGATTGATACCGCTTACACGCAAAAACTCGAAATACCAAAATATTCTCGCTTGGTTGATCTTTCTGAAATTGATGGAAACGATTTCAATCTAAACATTCGTCGCTACGTAGATAATACTCCTGAGCCAGAACCAGAAGATGTGAAAGCTCATTTGTCAGGAGGTGTTCCGAAAAATGAGGTAGCTACTCAAGAACCATTTTACAAAAAGTTTGGGATACGCAAGGACGTATTCTTTCAGGAGAAAGACGAAAAGTATTTTGATTTCAGGGTAGACATTACGGAGAAGTCTGTTATCAAAGACCGCATCGAAGCACATGATGGAGTTATGAAAACTCTGGAACGATTTCGTAAAGAAACGAACGACTGGTGGCAAGAAGCAAAAACTGATTTCATTAGTCTGAACACAGACAACAACCTTCCAAAGGTAAGAGCGGAACTCATTTCTAGTTTTCTCACTAAGCTCATTCCCTTGGCTCTTTTCGACAAGTTTCAAGTAGCTGGTATTTTTGTAAACTGGTGGCAAACCATCAACTACGACCTCAAAACTATTTCCGCTGTTGGAGGAGGATGGAGTGTCAATCTTATTCCTGATGACTATATCAAAAAAGCTTTCTTTCAGGATGAGATGGAGGAGCTTGATAATTTTGAAACACAAATATCTGAACTGGAAAACACTTTGCAAGAAGCAATGGAAGAAGCGGAAGTAGAACCTGAAACTGATGATGAAGGAAATGAAAAAAAGGCGACCGTGAAGTACCTAACAACTGCTCTAGTTGCTGGTGTAAGAGACTTATTAGGTAATTTTGTTGAGATAAGCACCAAGACAAAACTGCCTAGTAAAACATTAAAATTACTCCTTCCACAAATACCAGAAAAGAACAGAGTAGAGGCACTAACTCAGTTTGAATTATCAGAGAAAATCGCATCTACGGATAGTAAAATCAAAGCCCTCAAAAAACAACTCAAAGCAAAAGAAGTTCTTTTGGAAGACTTAGTAGATGCCAAAAAATATGGACGTGTTGGGTTTATCAATCACTTGAATGATCTTATCATATTACGTGAAGCTGAAAAATTAGCAGCAGAAAAAGAAACACAAAAGAAAAAGTTCCAAAGATTCATAGATAATCTCAATGCTAAAAAAGGAATGGTTGAGGAGTTGGTCGCTGCTATCGGAGAACCGATTACAGAAGAAGAAGCTCGTGACCTTATCCTACAAAAACACCATGATTTGATGCAGGAACAATTGGAACGTTACCTAAATCGTGAGAGACGTGAACTAGTGAATCTCGTTGAAAAGCTTTGGGATAAATATGCCGTAAGTAGAAATGAATTGGAAGAAGAACGTGGAATGGTGCTGAATAAATTGAATGATTTTTTGACTGCTTTAAATTATCAATAGAATGAGGATAAAAGATTTGAATATAAAGTATTACAAAGGGAAACCACCAAGAATAAAAGATGGTGCTTTTCTTTTGCCTTACCTTACTCCTTCTTATATAAGAAAAGGTTCTTTGCCTGAGTATTACCCAATGCAGTCAGGTATTGTGTTAGTTGAAGATAATGATTTAGTTCTCCTATGGGACGGTTCAAACGCTGGTGAATTTTTCAAAGGAAAAAAAGGGATTCTGGCTTCTACAATGGTCAAATTTGACAAGGTAGAAGAAGCGGATGATGATTATTTTTTCTATTCGTTGAAGCTTCAAGAACAAAGACTGAAATCAAAAACTGCTGGCTCTGGAATACCTCATGTCGATAAAGAAACTCTTTATAATTTAGAGGTATATCTTCCAAAAAAATCTCATCAAATTGCCATAGCCACCGTTCTCACCACTATAGACCAAGCCATTGAAAAGGTGGAGCAACTCATCGCAAAATATGAGTGTATCAAAACAGGACTGATGCAAGACCTCCTCACTCGTGGTATTGATAAACAGGGGAATATTCGTAGTGAGGAGACTCATGAGTTTAAGGATAGTGCTTTGGGGAGTATTCCTAAGGAGTGGGAGGTTGCAAAAATCTCTACTTATTGCAATGAAGTTTTTTTGGGACTCACATCAAAGGTTGATTATGTAGAACAAGGAGGAGTCCCATTAGTTAGAACTAAAGATATTAATAATGGGATATTGTCTTTTGATGATGCATTAAATATCTCAGAAGCACAACATATGAAGATTACTAAGTATAGGAAAGCTAAAAGAGGAGATGTTTTAATTAGCAAATCAGGGACTTTGGGCACATGCGCAATTGTTAATACAGATAGAGAATTTAGTATTTATGAAAGCATTATAGTCTTGCAGCCAAAGAAAAAAGACCTTGATTCAAATTTCCTTCTTTGGCAAATGAGAGATGAAAAAACGCAACAAAGGCTACTTGGTGAGAAAGTAGGTTCGACTGTAGGACATCTGAATATTCTACAATTTAGAGAATTGGAGATAGCATTTCCTAAATTTAAAGAACAAGAGATAATAGGAAAAATGCTTAATGATCTATATAAAAATATAAGTTGCGAGTATGACACATTAGCAAAATTTGCAAAGCATAAAAAGGGCTTGATGCAAGACCTTCTAACAGGAAAAATTCGTGTGGATGCTTTGATGAAACAAGAAAACCAAACCATTTAGTCCTTGAAAACCGCATGAGTAATAACCGCCACTACATTGATGAAAGAACCTTCGTAGAAGAGCCACTTCTAAAACAATTAGAAGGATTGGGTTGGGATGTCTTGCGTCTCAAATCTCCCTCTGAAGGAGTACAATATCCAAAAGAATCATGGAGAGAAAACTTCTCTCAGGTTATCATCAAGCCTAAGTTGGAAGACGCTCTTCGTGACATCAATCCTTGGTTAGAGGAAGATCAGATAGCAACAGCCATCCGTGAACTCGCCACTTATACGAGCGGTAACTTACTCGAAAATAACCGTGATGTACTCAAGAAACTATTGGAGTATGAGGTGTCTATTGAGAATAGAAAAACAAAAGTAAACTCATCAGTTAGGTTTATAGATTTTGACCATATCGGCAATAATAACTTTATAGCCATCTCACAATTTAAAGTCCGTATCATTGGTACAGAGAATCATATCTATCCTGATGTTATTTTGTTTTTGAATGGCTTACCTATTGCAGTCATCGAAGCTAAATCTCCTAAAGTAAAAGATCCGATGGGTGAAGCCATCGAACAGATGATGAGATATAGTGAGCAGAGAAGTGACACCATCCGTGAAGGAAATAGAGAGCTTTTTTACTTCAATCAAATACTGGTTGCTACGTGTAGAAATACCGCCAAATTCGGAACAATTACTACACATATAGAGAAACATTTCTATCGTTGGACTGATCCTTACCCATTGACTGTTAATGACATTCGGACGGGTTCATCTGCACCCAATGACCAGCAGCGTCTAGTAGCTGGAATGTTTAGTAAAAGAAACTTACTCGACTTAATCCAATCCTTCACCATTTTCAAAACGGAAGGAAATAAGATGATTAAGATGGTAGGGAGATACCAACAATTCAGAGCCGTAAAGATAATGCTACAACGTCTGAAGAATGGTAAAAGCCCTTTGGAAAGAGGTGGTATCGTTTGGCATACTCAGGGGAGTGGAAAATCTCTTACCATGATGTTCTTAGTTCGTGAGATGAAACAAGATGAAGAATTAAGTAAATGGAAAATAGTTTTTGTTACCGACCGTACTGACCTAGAAGAGCAGTTGACTGGCACAAGTGGCACAATAGGCTTCTCGGTTAAGGTGGCGAACCGTATTCGTAAATTAAAAGAATTTATACCAACCGATACGGCTGACATTGTAATGGCTATGATCCATAAATTTCAAGACAGGAAAGATATTAATTATGGTATCCTAGAAGAGATGAATGCCAGCGACCGTATTTTGGTAATGACTGATGAAGCACATAGAACGCAATATTCCGTACTTGCTGCCAACCTACAAAAAGCAATGCCGAACGCTACCCATGTTGGATTTACGGGAACTCCCATTGCAAAAACTGAAAAACGCTATGGTGACTACATTGATAAATATACCATGCGTCAGGCTATTGACGATGGGGTAACATTGGAAATAGTGTATGAGGGAAGAACGAATAATGCAGCCATCACCGACAAAGAAGCAATGAACGCCAAGTTTATTGATGTCTTTCAAGATTACGCTCCCAAGCAACAACAAGAAATTTTAGGGTATGCTACCAAAAGAGCCTACCTCGAAGCACAAGAAACCATCAAAGCAAAAGCTGAAGATATGGTTAAGCATTTTGTAGAACATATTTTTGCAAATGGTTTTAAAGCTCAAATTGTGGCTACTTCCAGAGAGGCATGTGTAAGGTATAAATTAGCTATCGACGAAGCTCTACAAAAGAAAGTAGAACAACTCAAAAAAATCAATCCTTACAACATTGATATTACATTATTAGAAAACGTAGAAGCAGAGGTGGTAATGTCTGGCTCTAATAATGATGACCCACACCTCAAGCCATATACTGATGGTAGAAAACATAAGACCATTATTGACCGCTTCAAATCTGGTTACAAAGAGAAAGGAGATAGGGGAAATGGTATGATGGGAATAGTGATCGTCAACAACATGCTCCTTACTGGATTTGATGCACCCATCGAGCAAGTGATGTATCTTGATCGTGTGATCGTTGCACACAATTTATTACAAGCAATAGCAAGGGTAAACCGTGTCGGAAATGCAGATAAGACAAAAGGATTTATCATAGACTATGTTGGTGTAGGTCATCACTTGAAAGCGGCTATCTTGAAATATACCGATAAAGAAGCTCAAGGAGTAGATGCGGATGAGGTAGATGGAATTATTGATTGTATTAGTAACGAAACCGAAGAGATTAATGAACTTAACCATGCTCATAAGGAAGTGATGGATTTCATCAAACAATATGGTATCGAAGACCTCAATGACTTTGATGCCTTCTACGATTTATTTTATGATGAAGAGGTACGTTTCCAGTTCATTCAAAACTTCAAAAAGCTTTCAAAAGCTTTTGATGTAGTACTTCCCAATCCAAAAGCATTAGATTATTTGAAAGATTATCACATGCTTTCAGAAATCAATGTCATGGCTGGAAGGCATTTTAGAGATGACCGTATGAGCATGAAAGGTGTATCTGCAAAGCTGAGAGCTATTACTGACGAGTATTTGATTTCACAAGGTATAGACCAGAAAGTGCCACCGCTTTCTATATTAGATGATGAGTTCCTAGACGATGTATCTAAAAAGAAAAGAGCCAAAACCAAAGCAGCAGAAATTGAACATGCCATTCGTAGTTATATTGAAGAGCATATTTCGGAAGACCCAGAACTATATAGATCACTAGCTGAGATTTTGGAAAAGATACTTGAGGACAATAAACTTAATTGGGATAATATTTATGAAGAGTTGAAGAAATTTCTCAAGCAGATTAAAGATGAAGAGAACAAACCCACATACGGTTTGCACCGCAAAAAACAAATGCCGTTTTTCCGTTTGTTTAAAAAAGAGTTGTACGAAACAAAAGAGCTAACAGAAGAACAAATAGGGGCATTGGTTAACATGACCCAACATCTAACCAACCTCCTAGAAAGGGAATTACAGTTAAATGGTTTTTGGGAGTCATCTAAGTTAACGGCACAAAACAGATTGAAAGGGGAGATTCAAAAACTGTTATTGTCACCTGATAATTTTCAATTACCAAACATGCTACTAAAGGTACAAGCTATTATTTCGAGGACGATGGAGTTGGCAAGAACCAACAACGACCTCATTCTTTATGCTGAATAAATACTATTGAGAAAATGACATTAAATTACACCACCAAGTTTTCAAACAAGAGAAAAACACTCGGTTTAGTAGTCGAGAGGGATAAATCTGTGGTTGTACTTGCTCCAGTAGGAACAAGTGATGATACCGTAGAACGATTTGTGGAAAAGAAAAAATTCTGGCTCTTTGAAAAAATAAATTTTTCTCCAAAGCTCGGAGAACCCAAACCTGAGTCTCCTTTTATATCAGGTAAGTCTATTTCCTACTTAGGAAAGAACTATAAGCTTGATACTGTGAATGAGCCTATTGAGGGTATTCACTTTGCAAGCAAGTTCCTGATCTCAAAAAGCAATCTGGATCAAGCTCCTGAACTTTTGAACATTTGGTATAAAGAGAAAGCAAAAGAAAAAATAACTCCCAAAGTAATGCAGTACGCACGGCAATTGGGAGTGGAGTATAATAATATTCTTATTTCAGATTTAAAATACACTTGGGGTTCTTGTACCCTTAAAGGAAACCTGAATTTCAATTGGAGACTTATAAAAGCTCCTCATTTTGTTATTAACTATATAGTTATCCATGAAATAGCTCACCTCATCGAACTCAATCATTCCAAGCGTTTTTGGAATATCGTGAAGGTACAGATGCCTAATTATATGGAGGCAAAGATGTGGTTGAAGGAATGTGGGGAGAGTCTCTTGACTTAGGTCTTAGCGGAACAAACGGCACTTTTATCTCACATGGATTTAATCAAATTCCTTGATAATTTATATAAGTTTGGTCTGGCATAATAAATATATTAAACAAAAAACTCAAACAGGTACTATGAATGATACTATCTTGGCTATTACCTTAATATATATTTTCACATTAGGAACATCTTTTCTTTTAATGTCTTTCCTCCACCACAGAATTAAGACTTTACTCTCAAATAGTCTTTTTACAGAAATAATTGATTTTTTCGATAAAAAGGACAGTTTAAAAAGTTTCAAAAAAATAGTACTTATAACTGAATATAATCATATAACGGAAAGGTATTCAATATTTGATTTTGTTTTTGAATTTGTTTGGGACTTTATCAGCTATTCAATAATTATCTTTTTGGTTTTCGGGAGGATTAAATTTGATTTTTTATATGATTCAAATAGTGCAACTGAAGACGATTTAAAGACACTCTTTTTAGAGTTAATTAAAATGGAGAATTTGAAAGTCTTTCTTATTATTTCGATTTCTGCGGCATACATAGCATTTAAATCAGAGATTACAAAACTAATAAAATGTATAAGAGCTATCAAAGAAGCAAAAAAAGAAATAAATAAAATGCAACCGCCCAATTAGCCAATATTATTATTCAATATTTCTTGGATTTCTTGGAGCAACTCATTCTGGTATTCGGTATTATTTTTATCTTCATATTGCCCATGTAGTAACCTAAAGTAAGGAAGTTGATGTTTTGAGTAAATCCAATTTTTATGGTCTTTCTTTATGTCTCGTTTATCATTTTCTTGAAACTCTATTCTTCTGTTGCGGATCATTTCGTACAAGAAAAACTTATTGTCTTTTGTTTTCATCAATTTGTAAAGCTCCTCCGCTATCTTTTTAAAATCTTTGTTTTCTTCATCTCTAATTGACGATAAACAACCATCTAGCCAAAGTAGTTCTGATTCGTTTTCTTGAATTCCGTCGTTTTTATGTATATAATCAATAAAAACTGAAATGAAGTTGATTAGTTCTTTGTCATCCAAACATTTAAAGGCTACTTGATAGCTTCTTCTTGTGTTTCTTGTAACATTATTCATAAAACCAATATCTTGAACAAAATTCATCGGGTAATTTTTGAATAATAAACATAAGTATCTTTCGTTATCTAAGCTGTTGTATAAATATCTTTTCGTTCCTTCCTTAATCTGTTGATAGTATTTATTCGGTAGGCTTACAGTTTTCAAAGTTCCAATACGTTGGTCAATTTTGTCTGGATAGGTTTCTAGTTCTGCCATAATTGCTTTTACATCTTCATGCCGCAAGTCTTTATAAAATTTCCCTATATTATTTTTAAAATCGTTTTGAAATGCAGTACTTTTTCTAGATAGAGATACTATCTTATCATCCATACCTCCAACCCTCTCCTCCCTTTCGTTTTGTTCTTTTTCAAAACCTTCAACTGCTTTTTTATAAATCTTTAAAGAATCTTGTAACTGGTCAGTTAAGCCAGATAAGATTGAAATCTCTTTGGATAAATCTTCTTTGAGATAGTAACCAAATGACCCCAAAGTTAATGATGCAATTAAGGCACCAGATAGAAGAAGGTTGATTCTCCATTTCAATTCATAATATTTGTCTATACCAATTGATTCATTTGTCTTGTTTTTGATTTGACATACTTGCCATAAGTCCACAATCAAAATCACAATCATAATAAAAATAGACAAAAAACCTAGTCCTATAATAGTGGTGCTATCCATATAATTTTAATCTTTGATTTCTAAGTTTCGTAGAAATGGCAGTATGGTGGCTTAAAGATAAGGAATCAAGTAACCTCATCAGCAATTTATTTTGCTCCATCTAATCCCTTAATGAGGTCTGGCAACTAATCGTGTAAAATCCGCCAGAACTTTAACATTTTCAGGGTGGACAAAAACCTCTCTGAAATTTCAATTTTTTATTCGTTGATTTTCAATAAGTTATGTCATCAAAAAACAAATGGACAAAAAGAACTGTTTTTGGGCAATATGAAAATCCATTGATTTATCAGAAGAACAAACTCGAAAACAGTAAAAGAAACCAGCATTTTTCGCTTTAAATCGGGCTAAAATCGCTAAAAAAACACGAAGTGTTAAGATTTGGCGGATTTTACACGATTAGTTGCCAGACCTCTTAATCTTGGGGAGTTTCTTTAAGCTAGGAGAAGAAACTAAGGATTTCATTTGTTTGATTGCCGCCTTGTTTAAAATATCTGCACGTTCATCTTCATCGAGTTTCATTCTAATAAGTTCAGCGTTTACTGCTTCTAAATTTGATAAAACTAAAAGCTGTTCTGGCGTTGCATAGTCTCTTACATTTCCTTTTGATTCTGGATTACTAATACGCCACGTTTTAGCCGTCATTCCAAAGACTGCCACATTTAAAACGTCTGCTTCTCCTGCATAAACGAAACCATGTTCTTTTTTCAATCTAGGCGGAATTAATTCTTCCCTTATTGCGTCCGTATGGACGGTGTAATTTATTTTTGAAAGTACACGCTTTAAGTTCCAATCAAGAGCGTCTCTTTGCTCTATCGCTTCCAAAACCTTTAACCTCTTAAACTCCTTAACTAAGTACACATAAAATTCTGGACTCAACCATGATGCAAATTGTATTGCTATGTCATTATGTGCATACGTTCCACCATAACGCCCTGCTCTTGCTTGTATTCCAACGGCATTAGTACGTCCTATCCATTTTTTAGCAGACATTAAAAAAGTATTATCAATGATTTCACTTTTAATTTGGTGGAATTCCACCAAATTAAAATCTTGATTGTGTACCTTTTCCCAAACCCCTAAAAAATTAACTGTTGAGCCATTACGTAACCAGTTGCGTATGAACTCCCCTGCCTCCCCATCAAAACCCTTTGCCATATCGGTAAGGCTTATGTATTCTTCATTTCCCTTTATTATTAGACTTATCTCGTTTCCTTGTACGTTAATCGTTTTCTTTTTTGCCATAGTGTGT
>Ga0129327_10000421_pt1 | contig 25805 bp, 24 predicted proteins | sample CPBDNA_6_FD_111799 | JGI IMG/M metagenome (GOLD analysis project Ga0129327, IMG submission 111799) | Freshwater to marine salinity gradient microbial communities from Chesapeake Bay, USA - CPBay_Spr_31_0.8_DNA | ecosystem: Environmental > Aquatic > Marine > Coastal | place: USA: Chesapeake Bay... | reverse complement strand
TTGCTCGACTTCGCCCGGTACGAAACAGATGAAGGTCGAGGATTCGACAAAGTTATAGACGTAGGAGATCACTGGGATGCACATCAATTCACTACTAAGTTCGCTAAAGAGCCGGGTGCAATCGCTTCCATCCGTCGTGACCGTAGCATGGTGGCGGGTCACTATCGTGAGTTGGAAAAAGTCTTACCAGCTATCCCAAAGGTCTGGATAGAGGGTAACCACGAAGCTAGGCTATTCGGTTTCTTACGGGATAAAGCCCCAGAAATGCTTATGCTCCTCACTGAAGAAGGGGAGGACATTGATGTACCGACTATTCTGGGGATTGATAACCCAAACCTCACGTATGTCTCACCTTATGGTGAAGTCTACCGACATAAATTTGGTAGAACTGGAGACTTCATATTCAAGCATGGGGATAAGCATGGTCTGTACCCGGCACAGAAGGAACTAGCCTCAGTAGGTAACTCAGGTATGTCCGGTCACAATCATCGTCTACAGGTCCATACGAATACTCAAGAGGCAGGACACCAAAAGGCATGGTTCAGTATCCCTGCCATGTGCAACATCAGGGGGAAGAACTGTCCTCCCGGTTACATGAAGGGATCGCTTTACCGTAATTGGAATCAGGGGTTCTGTGATATATGGTTCAGCAAGGAACGTAGTGCATTCGAGGTAAACACTCACCTAATCGAGGAGGGTGTGATGGTAGCGAACGGGCGACTGTTCAAAGATGTCCGAGGTAAATAATTATGGAACAGTACGATAATAAAGTAACCCACGCTATGTTGGAAGAGTTCCACTCAGCGGTCAAGTTATTTGATCGTAAGCACAGCGACTATGGGAAGAACAATATTTCAATCAGTGGACAGATCGGCATTGTCGTTCGCATGTTCGATAAGCTGGCACGTATACAGAACTTATTGAATAAAGCTGGGGAGCCTAACGAAGAATCCTTAGAGGATAGTTGGGTCGACCTGATGAACTATGCCGGGATCGGTAAGTTACTGGGGAACGGTAAGTGGGACGAACTAGCCTAAGGATCAGAGCAGTCACGAGTGAACCCACAAGTAGAACATATGATCTTACAAGCGTGTTTGTAGGTACTGTTTCCACAAATCTCACACACTAAATCTTAGCTTCCACGGTCACTTGCACCCGACCACTGTCCATCCGTGGTGAGACAGCATTTGGATTACCATCGACTTCAACTATCGTTTGAATGTCTACGATCCTTACGTGATCTACAGAGACTCCACTTGGGAGATAAATCTCTATACCGGGGAATTTGAACGTACTCTGAGTGACCTGAGAGAAGGTATTCTCCAGAGAGTTCAACACATCCTGCTCATCACTACGAGACAATGCCCCCTGATTAGCAGTCTTCTTCACGTCAACAATAAAGGTGTACTTATGTAACTTAGTAAACACCTTATCGAAATAAACCACAGGGTAAAACAACACTGGAGTCTTCGTAGTAGTCGACCCTCTTGTCAGCGTGTGCTTCTGCCTTATGACCGGGGAGTCCATACCTGCACCCGATACAAATTTCTGTACTACCGAAGAGTCTGAGTACCACGTAAGTACTGTACCTGTACCCGACTGATAAGTATCAGAATAACCGAGAGCAGTCTCAGTCTTTATCTTCTCATTATCATTAGACGCAGTGTCAAGGTCCTTATACCCTGCACCCATCTGCAACCAGTTACAATCAACTTCTGTCATCCCACCGTCGAACCACGGAGTTACTAAGTTACCAGTAGTTGCAAAGGTCTTACCTGATACAGTCAGGGGGTTAGACAGCACATCAGGAACTCGCACCATGTCGTGGGAATCCCCACCTAGATCGTTATATAAAATACCGAGATCACCATTGAATACCAAAATATCATTTACTTGAGTCACACCTGTACCGGTAAGTGACCAGATATAATGAAATCCTGTTCCGTCATATGCCCATATAGAACAGAAAGTTGATCCGTGGTGTACCGCTACGAAGAGCCAACTACCCCCCGTGGTCATGGCTGTAATGATTTCATTACCCGTAGTGATTGCTGCACGACCGGTGGTGAAAGGGGAAATGTCTTGCCAGTCCCCTGAGTAATGAAACTTCATAAGTGATCCATTACGTGGGAGGTAAGCGAACCCGTTGTACACTTGGGGTTTCATCGTAACCGTATTCAAAGTTGCAGTAGGTAACTCATCATACTTGATGATCTGTCCCCACTCATTATTTGCTAGATCGAGGATGTACAGTCCTGCATCCGTATCGAGGTATATCGCTGGTTGCCCATTAGCATCTAAGTACTTGAATAGCTGTGCGTATAGTCGGTTCTGCCCGGTTGAGTATCCAAGACGTAGCCCAGCATTAGTCTCTGAGAAAGCCGCACCATCGTTACTTGATTGGTTGAGTTCCAACCGGTCACTACCGGCTACCCAACAAATCGTGTAAATAATATTCTTGAAGTTTACTGCTGAAAGAGGGACACCAGTGACGTTATCACTGGTAGGAGATAAGTCAGTTACTGTACCAGAGGCTGCTCGATACACTACTTTAGCTGGTACATTTCCTGCGGCATCTCCACCGAGGAATAGTTGCCCACCGTCACTTCGTAGTACATCACACCGTGGTTGAAAAGAAGTATAACCGCTAGTTAAATCCTTTATCTGTACGAAGTTATTCCACCCAGCCGAAGTCGATTCTATACTCTGTTCATCTCCACCATAAATAGTTGGGACAATAGTAGACCCATTAGTTGTGGTAGTTATATGCCGAGGAAAATGAGTACTCGTAGCGGTGACTTGGGCAGTGGATAATCCCGGTAGGGTAATCTGCCCCTTCCATCTAGTCTCGCATGAACTGCCATAAAAGCCGTACCATGATGGATCGGGCTGTCGTGCGTCATCAATAGGGGAAGCAATCATACTCTCATAGCCTAGACCAGAAGAGAAATTCTCTTGATTCCATTGAGCGGCATTCACTCGATCACCACGGCGTGGGTTACCGACAACTCGAAGCGGATCAGCCCAAGAAGCTAAAGGAGTGACCTGCACTCCACCGTCAACTATATAATCTTTACCGTTGAGTACAACGGATTTCGTAGGTATGTATCCCATTAGTTTGGAGTGATGATCCTAGAGTTTGATGGGTATACAACACGAGATAAGACATTCAATTCGTCGAACTGTCTCTTGAAGTTAGATGCCTCCTGTGCGTCCCCAGCCTGATAGAGAAGCGTTTGAGCCGCATACAAGCGTACAAGTTCCACATTGATGTCTAGCGTCTCTGTGTCGCTAGTTGGCACGTCAGGAACCATCAACCCGTGGAGAGTCAACATGCGGTTATCAGGTAAGGTCACTCTAGAATTGCGTAATTCCAGAACTGTACCGTACCCACTCCAGTCGGCAGGTTCTAGACAATGGGACCACGCCATGTAGATATCATCATACGCTGGTGAACTTGTTTCATAGTCAACTTTATGGAGGCTATGTATTCCACTTGGCATTTCATAAAGAGATTGTACAAAACCCATCGGAGCGTATACTGAGTCTACATATGCTATTTGCCCCGTATTGAAGACTAACTTAGCGGAGTTCAACCCTCTTAGTTTCGTCCCCGTCTCTTGGGTTTGAGTGATCGAAGACGCAGCATCCACTGTGATTTGAGTAGTAACTGAAGTTGCTCCCGCAGCCACAGCCAAGTCAACATAGAGTAAATCCCAGCCCTTACCATGATGTGAATCAGATACTGTGGTAGTTCCATCTGTCACCTCAAACTTGATCCCTGTCGAGTTCCCGTGGACCACAGCAAAAAATCTATACGATTGTTTTCCAACTACGTTGAGATTGTATAAAGCTTGAGAAAAATTATTGCCTGAATTGGTCCAGTTATCAGCCTGATTAGCAGTAGTAAAATTAGCAAATAGAGGATTGAGTAGCGCACAGTTAGTGAGTAAGGACATATCCTTCTTGATGTCCATGTGTGACCAACGGGTAGCCCTTATCGCTGAATCAATAGCCTCGTTATACTCCGCTACAGTGAAGCGTTTGTGTATCTCATATTGACTCGTGGTATTAGGAGTAGCAGTCCAAGCTTTGGAGACTGTTATACGGTCATTTGAAGTACCATCGAAATCCGATACTTGACGTGAGTCCCCAGAAGATTGCCCCGTATGGATGTATATCTCCATCCCATTGAAAGCATCATCGTCATGTAAAAGATTAGCAGTATCATCAAGGGTAGCTGCACCACCGGCGGTGGCTGTCCCTTCGACAATACGATCATTTACAGTTCGGGCAACCTGACTTCTAACAGTTCGCCGAGTTACACTTTCAATAGCCATTACGATCCTTTATGAATTACTTTTAAATAAGGTAAGTACAGCAGCGGTAGAGGCTATGAAAGCAGCTTGTATTGCACTGAATGATTTCCATCCAACTTTCGCAGACTCCACAAATTGAAGACGTTTCTCATGAGAAGAAACAACCCCTTTGATTTCTCCGACAATGCTTTGAATGTCAAGAAGAACTTGATCTCGCTGCTGGTTATCCATTAGTCTCGTTGTTTCCAATAAGTAATAGATAAAACGGCATCAGAAGCTACCCTAATAGCTTTGAATTTTGTCCATTCCTCTGCACTTCCATCCATCCACAGGGTTTGATCTGCCTTACAAACCGTACCTATAGTTGTTGTGGGGTCTGTACCGTCAGCCCTAAAACGTATGTTGTTAGTCTCTACGTCTATCTGGATTAGGACAATAGGTATGTTTGCTGGAATAGATGCTAATCCTACTGCTGATGAAGACACAGCTAGACGCTCAAACCCACCGTACTCTAAGTCTCTTTCTTGAGTGATCATAGTTATCCCTTTTTAGGAAGGTTCAATTTGTTTACTGCGCCTATTAGGTCTGACTTACTTAGCACACCGTCCGCAGCTTTAGATACGATGTGGTCTACAAACGCATCAACCCTATCTGGGTCGTTTACATTACTATTTAGTGCTTCTACAAGAGCCGCCCCTGCATATGCGTGCTTCGCATACTTACCGGGGAGATACTTTGCTGATAGTAGTATGTACTTAATCATCTTATTCTTTCTATTCTGCTTCTAGGATTTTCATACCGAGAGCAATAATACCCCCGATTGTTCCTGTACTTATCTCTGGCATTTCGTTTATCACACCAAAGATTGCTAATACTCCCAGCACTAGGATGGCTAGGAAGATTTGAGGTCTAAGTTTTCCAACCATTACTTCACACTCACAGGTACTTCAGTGTTGCCCGTTAGAGTTGAGCCACCAATCTTTACCGTATTTGCAATGATGAAGTCCGCTGAGTCGATGCCAGAACCTGAACCAATTTGGCTATTAGTTACCGTCACCGTTCCTGCTTTGATATGGTCAATCAGTACAGGAAATCCATAAGAACTTACATTCTTGATATACAGCTTACGGCATTGTGCGTTAGTCGCTGCGTCGATGTGGATTCGGTCATAATCCGACCCACTTATTTCTGGGATGTTTACAGTTCCACGAGTTGAGTTGAGCGTTACGTCCACAATCCCATTCGCCAGCGTCGGACTGAACGAGTTACCATCAGCCTTGTTGTTCTGCACAATCAGGTTATAGATTTCTGCGTTGCTAATGGTCAATGACGGAGCCGTGAGATTATCTATTAGCACCTCATCGCACTCAATCCATACCGAAGCCCCACCCGTTGTTATTGACAGTGAGTAGGTAATTCCTGTGGTTGCTCCGACTTCTAAATCGTCAATGATAATGTCGGATATTCTTGCCCCACCGATGTTTAGCTTGAGCGTTTGAGTATCAGCGGCATCACTACCTTTTATGTCTGTACCAATGCCAACATACTTATCCCCTGCTGATACGGTATACTCCGCAGCCATAGGGAACTGTTTAGTTTGCTCCACACCAACCGCAGCGAACGCTATTGCCACAACAACAACAAGTGCAGCGATGCTCAACGACACGCCAGCCATCTTCTTGAAGTTGCCACCAATACTTACTTTAGTGACCACTTTGGGAATTGCGAAATCAATATCAGGGAAGCCGACATTAGTACGTAATTTAGGTAGCCGAAACTTCGGAAGACGAAACCGGCGATTCTTTATCACAATTTTCATTTATTTCCTCCAGAAGCATATGCTTTCAGAATTTCAGCCAAGCCCCCACTTACAGGTATACTTAGCACCGCCAATGCCAGAAGCAGAGGCTCTATATTGTCGAGTGTTTCTGGGTTGCTAGTAGCACTCCAGATAATTCGACCAGCGAGCGTCAACCACACAACTACAATCGGAAAAAAGACAAGTAGAGTTATTAGCTGTTGCCCTGTAAGAGTAACATCCTTGCCTTCTTCATGCGGCTTTTTATCTTCCATCACTTCTTAGGGGGTCGACCTTTTTTGGTCCCGTAGGTCCCTTTACCTTTTGGCATAATTACTCCTTTCCTTCTTCTGTACGGCAGCACACTTCTTCTGCGCCACAGCACTCTTGTTCTGCTCTAGATCGAGCCACAGCAGCAACCACAAGTTCTTTATTGAACTCAGGATTGATCTGCCGCACTACCTCAACGTCTTGCATAGTAATAGTGATATTGCTTTCTTCTGTCATATTGTCCTCTAATTATTTTTTACTTCAAATGTATGATCGACACCAGCAACAATCAAATTGCCAACGCCACCCCATACAGTGTTTCCAGAATTGTCAAGAATTACATAAGCCAGCACAGCCTTGAAGCTGTCGGCTACATCGTCCCATGTGAACTGCCCGCTGCTGTCCGTTGTTTTGATGCCAGAGCCAGAATCACCGTATACTAGCGTCCAGCCAGCCCCAACCGCTGAACCGTTTTGCGTTATTGTTCCAGTTATTGTTGCCATTTCTATGTGTCCCCTAATCGAATGAATGCAACACCACATCTGCTTATGTCTGTGTTGCCTACAAATGTGACGCTAGAACCGCCTCCACGGATTTGGACTTTATCGTTACTGGTATTCGTAACATCAAAGATTAGTGTCATGTACATATTGCCCCAGCCAATCGGGTATTGGTAGGCTGCTGACATAGTTACATAAGACGAGTTGTCCGTGGTCATTTGGATATCAGAACTAGATGTGGAACTTGTGCCACTTTTGTCCGAATAAAGCATTACGTCCATTTTCCAAATGCCAGTCTCAGGAAATGTAAATACGCCTGATGAATGAGTAATTCCTTGATTGATAACTCCTGCGCCAGCAGTGTCGTTCAATTCCCAATTTGTTAGGACTGTATCACCGCTGACAGTTTGGTTTGAAGTTGTACGCCACATTTCCGCTCTGGTAATTCCTCCACCAGAAGCAGCGGCAAAGGCAGGAGGCTGACCAGCACCAGCAGAGGTTAGTACCTCCCCAGCACTTCCCGGTCCAACTGTTGTCGGGGCTGCGTTTGCATCCCATGTAATTATTTGTCCATCAGTTCCATTAGCTAATTTTGCAATAATGACAGCACCATCAGCTATGTGGTCAGCGTCAACAGAACCATCTACATATTGGTCACTATCAACAGAGTTAGCAGACATGTGTGCCGCATCAATAGCCCCAGCAACAATCTCAGCACTATCAATAGCGTTGTCTGCCATTAGTGCATTGGTAATAGCATTATCTGCTATCGCTGCCGTTACCACAGCATCATCGGCTATCGCTGCTGATACTACTGCGTCATCTGCTATTTTTGCACTTGTAATTGCGTCATCAGCTACATAAGCGGTTGCGATTGGCGTACCTTGCCAAGTACCCGAAGCAATCGTGCCGACCGCATCAATACTGCCTTCGATATCTGCGGCAACTTCCGCAGCGGTGCGACTCTCTAAACCGTTGGCAGTAAACCTTGCGTATTCATCATCGGCTATGTCCGCTCCATCAATCTTTACAGCGTTGGTGTTTGATATACCAAATGTCAGCGATGCCTGACCACCAATGTCGCCAAGAACTTCCGATGTACTACGTCCTACAACTGTCGTACCGTCTACCTTTAGGAAATCAGCATCAGCAACTCCTGCTCCAAACTGTGCAACGTCATGTTCTGAAATACCCTGAGCAATAGACAACTCTGTGCTTTGTATTTCTAACCCACCATTAGATTTTAGATCAACAGAAAATTCTGTCCCCGATAGATCAAGCCCATCACCGGGAGTATAGGTTGTGTCAGTTGTGATAAGGTCTGAGCCGTTTATCGCAAATGTCTTACCCGAAGCAAGGTCTATACCGCCATCATCTATTGTGAGGATATCTGTACCGTCAACATCAAAAATGTACTTGCCTCTGTTAGCAGTACTAGAGGCTTCAACTGTAGAGAATTTCACATAGTCTAACAACTGCCCACCGGAAACATAACTGCTTGTTATCAACAGGCGTTCAGCAGAACTAGACCCTATACTGATAGTAGGGTTACCATCGTTCACAGCGTTATACATCGTAACGTCACCAGCTACAACATCTGTAGTTGCTCCAGCAGCACCAAACGAAGTAAGAGCATTGAGGGTTGTTATGTTCCCTTGTGATGCCGTAGTAACAGTTGCGGCTGTACCACTTGCATTACCTGTAAGATTACCTACGACTCCACCGTTAGCAGTGATTGCTCCTGTGAAAGTAGTAACCGGAGTGACTGTGATCCGAGGAGTATCGGTATCAAATACAATCATATCCGTACCAGCACGAGTAATACTTAGTGCATCAGCAAGATCATCAACAAGGGTAATGTCATTCGTGCCGGTAGTACCCGTAAAGGTAATATCTGCTCCTGCTGCTAGTTGAAGACCCCCATCTAGGCTTGCTAACCCAGATAGATCGAGAGTTGTCCCCTCTAATAGACCTACCGTACTTATATAAATAGACATCTAAACGCCTTACGGGTGTGTGTGTCCCCAAATATTAGCTGTAATCACGGCACTGTCACCGGGATCACTACATACCAAAGTGACAGCTTCACCAGTCGCTGCGGGAAGACCCGAAGCAAAGACAACGCCTATACGAGTACCTAGAACTTCCGCAGCTTTTGCATACGTCTTATACAATACTGTGGACCCAGACTTGATCTGTATAGAAAAAGTAGCTGTAGTATCAGCAGTACCAATAGATACATCAAACCCGTCAATGACGTGAGTCTTAGCCGCTACAGCCGCTACAGTTGTAGTATTTGCCGCACCAGCACTCCCATCAGAAGTAGCAGCAAAGCCGGGGAGCAGTACTCCGCTTTTATATGTCATAGTTTTCCTTATTACCCACGGTATGTTAGGGGCTTGACCTTTTTAGAGGGGTTCGTAATAGTATTATGCGACCTCGGAGAATATGAGAAAGTTGGTTTAGCAACAGCAGGTTTTGGAGTTGCCGGTGCTTGTGTATGCGCCCGTTGCCTTCTTCGACTGTAATCCGAAGCCCTACCAGTTCCAGCAGGTGAGGTTGGAAATCCGAGATTAGGTCTAGGATGATTTCGCCCGGTAAGCCCGTCCCACAAACTAGTCCTCATCCTAGACAGTGGACTCTTTCTCTTCCCCTTTAAGTGTCCTTGTGAGGCACTGCGAACTTGCGAACCGACACGGCGACTACGTACTGCCATTCGTTGTCGGGCTGTCTGCGGAGTTTTTCTTGCCATGTTTATATTCCTTTGAGTTATAAGGGGGCAGGGCGAACCGTACCCCCCTCCACTACTAAGCCGTAGTGATAGTATTCGCTACAGCGTCGAGTCCCATACCCGGATAAAGAAGAAGAGTGCTGGTAGTTATTGCATACCCCACACCTTGTTCCAAATCTGACCCTGTTGTAGAAACAGCGGCTTGGAATGCGCCGGGAGTTACACCAACAAAGTAGTTACCCAAAGTAAACGGAGCATCAGTGTCTGTGATCAAAGCGATCAAAGCCACTTCGATAATGTCACCTGAAACACCAGCCTGAAGAGCCACTGCTTCGGCAACTTTACCAGTTGCATCCGATTTTACCCAAGACGATCCCGCAGAGAAGTTTACGAGTTCGTGCCGAGCGACTGTCCCACCGAGGGTGACAGAAAACTTACCAAAAGTTTCGATTGTTACAGCTTCAGCCATAGTTCACCCCTTTCTTATGCTACTACCGCAGCGTCGGTAATACCGTCGATACGACCAATGGATTTAGTTGAACCAAGACCCATTGCGAGATACCACTTCAAGCGGTCACGCAAGTTATCTTTGTTCTCATCGGAACCTTTATCTTCGTACTGAATTCCACCGGCTCCCTGAATACCGAAGATACCCGGTGAAACAGAGTCTGGAGAACCAAACGTGAGGATAAAGACTGAAGAAGTTGCACCACCAGTTTGTGCGCTGAACGTACCACCGGAGATAGTTTCTACCTGACCCATTCGATCAGATCGGCGCAATGGCAAGTCCTGATAGAACTGTACAACTCGACCGAACTCATCAGTAGTCTGACGAATAGGAACGGTAGAGATTTGTGAAGTACTTACGGACTGGTTCAAGCGTCGTTTGATCTGTCGGTTTACCATGATCACAGCAGGTGATGAAGGATTACGGACAAGGTCAATAGTAAGGTCGAGGTTTGAAAGGTTCAATGCAGAACCAGTAGCTGACGAACCTTCGTTCGTGGTCTGTGCAGCCGGTGAAAGGGCTTGCAAACCGTTGAACTCTTTGGAGAACGACGTTGCGTTCCCGTAGATCATCTTCTCCCCAACTTCTTCAAGAAGGGACTTAGCAATCTTGTTTACGTTTAGCGCACGTTGAGCGTTGACATTTTCTTTGGTTACATGCAAACCGGGGAGAGTTGAGTCTACCGCAATCTGCTTGAGTGCCACGGTAACTTCAGCGAACGTAGGATTACCTTCTACAAGTTCCTCATCTACATCGTAGAACTGAGGAGTTGGCAGAGTGGATTCCCTAATCCATCGCTTCTGTGTACCATTCAATGTCTCAAAAGGGACGAACTCCATGAGCGGGTCGAGGTTGATGATCTCATCAACAACTCCTGCTACTGGAGATTCTGTTGCCAGAAGATTCATCTGGGCAACTGTTTGAGTTGTCATTTATTTCCTATTCACGGGCATCAAGGAATGCGTTTGCTGCCTCAAGACCCGTTAGTTTTTCTGTATTACTTGGAGGAGTTTTAGAACCACCACCAACAGTTTCAGTGGATTTCTCCGGTTCTTTACCATTGAGGTGAGAAACGACAGCCGTTTGTCGATTGATCTCCTCTACAGTAGTTAGCCCATCGAAGACACCTTCGGGGATTTTATCCTCGTAGATAGCTTTATTACGGGCTACCCAGAAAGCATCACGGTTAGTCAGGGCGTTAGCCGCTGCCTTCTCCGCATCTTCCTGTGCGTATTTACTTTCCAAACCAGTTCGAGTTTCCTGAACCTCCGTCGACTTAGGACTCTCACTAGCCTTGAGTAGAGAAATTTCCCTATCTCGTTCTCCTAATGCTGTATCGTATTTCGATTGCAATTCGGAGATGTTGCCTTCAAACTTAGTGGTAAGTTCTTTTTTCAAAGCTTCCATCTGTTGTGCAACTGTTATTTCTTCAGCCATATTTTCCCTAATCTCCCCGATCTCCCGTAGGCTAACCGAGGCTAACTAATATTTATTGACTTAGTCCAGTATATCAAGTATGTAATATCTATGATCTTGGCATTAGATGACCTAGATTAGGCTTATACCCATCTTGGAGCCACCACGCTTTTGCCTGAGCATTCTTGAAGGAGACATTCTGCCCAGTGAATCCATAGATACCTAACGCATAATCAAGCTTCGCATCAGATAACCTAGCGAGTTCTTTTCGTCGGTTCACTTCTTTGTTGTATGCCTTGAATGCAGCAGACTGCTCTATCCTTGCGGCTAAGTCCTTGTTGAATTTTTTAGTACGAGTCAAATTACTAATGAAGTCGGTCATCCCCATTTGACTAGCTACATCATCTTGAATGCGCCAGTAGTTACCTAACCTACCACGCTGCATCTGACGGAGCATCAACTCAGCGGGAGCCATATTTTCCTCAATCTGTTCGATCACAGCTTCAGCGATTTCCTCAGGTAATTGTGCTAATACTTCGTCTCTCGCAGTAAAAAATTCACTCCATTCAGGCTCCCCATCTCCATCATTGTCCATAGGGCGTACCTCATAGAAGAGTTGTACCGCTCGCTTCACGGGGTGTTGCAGAGAGATAGATTCCATTCCCATCTCAGTAGCCTGTGCCACGTAATCATCATAACTAACCGGTACATCAACGTACCTCGCTTGTGGATTGATTACATTATTATCCCCATCACGCCCCCTACTACGGTAACCAAAAGCAGCTAGTTCAACCTTGCGGTCACCTAACCTCTTACGCCACGTATTAGGAGCCATCACACCGTCACTCCAAGCCTGATCATCTATAACTTGTTTAGCTTTAGTCTCCTCATAGTTAGCCGTGTAGTTATCCCAATATTCAGCGTTGATACGTACACGCTCTGCATGCTCACCATGTGTGAGTAAGGAGAGTGATGCGGCGTATTCTTCATTACCTTCTAACTCACTAAGTTTGTCTTGCACATGAGGGGGTAAAGCCACTACGGAAGAAATTGAAACCCTGTTACGTTTTAGTTCGTCAAGTTCTTTTTGAGATAGCCCAGACCAATTCTTATAAATCTGATCCTTCTCTTCACGGAACTTCTGTTCGTTGTCCCCACGGTATCGAACCATGCCCGTAGTCTCTTGTAGAAACTCAGCACGAGCCGATTCTGCTAAGACACTTCTGATATCCTCATCCGTAATCCCAGTTACACCCGGTCGAGGTTTCATACTTTCAAAGTCTATGTCACCGGGGTTGATTCCCTTTTCCCACATCACCTTAGCAATAAGGAAATTACGGAACTTATCAGGCATTACTCGTGTACGCATTTGATTTGCAAGTTCAGAAACACCGGGAATATTTGTTCCATATCCAGCCATAGCAGATAATCCGATGTTCAATGGTGGAGGGCTAGCCTCTCCTAAACCACCGGTCACATCATTATTCACAAAGGCATCACGAGTCAAGTTGATGTGTGATCCGAAATAGAACCCCATCTGATTCAAGTAGTCTTCAGCCTTAGAGAATCCACCCTTGACACCTGAGGTATACTCTGGTGGCATGTTCCCCTTCATCAACCTACGTGGTGCGTTGAACAGTGTGCCTGAAAATAGGTTTATATCAGCCCACGGTAAAGCCCCAGCAGGAATATACCCATTATCAGTTGCTTCCCAATAGCGTCCTTCAGGTCCGAAGGACTGAGCGACAACCGGGTGTGACATACTGTGTTGTAGTAACCACGGCATACGTCTAGCTTCATACGTCCAGAAGGGCATGATAGTAGCCATCATATCGTCTACAAAGTTGACATCAGAGTAGTTCACGAAGTTCATCTTCATGTCTTCAGTAGCTTTGTCTACAGCCGCTTGACCACGCATCTTCATCGCACCGAGGTCTTCCAATTCCATTTGGGCAGCAATATCATTGACGTATTTACCCATAGCTGTTTCTTGAGCCGGTCCATAGGAGGAAGTGCGAGCCGCTCCTTTAGCCTCGTCCTTCAAGCTATCTAAGCGAATACGGTGCTTACCAAATCCTTTGAGTAACTCATCGGTGAGTCCTACGGAGTCTAGCATTTGATCGTAAGCTTTACCAACTATCTTTTTAGATAGACCAGTGTGAGCATAGGACTCAGCTTTCCTCATGACGTAACCGACAAAGTCTTCCTTATCGTAGAACGCCCCCATCATTACACCTTGAGCAACTTGGTCACCTTGTGCGCCAACGATCATACCTATTTCTCGTGCGCCAACTGTACCCTTAGAGAAATCTATACCTCTTTGTATTGTAGGTGCTGGATAACTAGCAGTCTTAGTACGCATACTTTGTTCAGCAGTTTCACGTACATCGTACACTTTACGACGTGCCTCATGTGCATCGCTCCAGAACTCATCGGATTCTTTTACTAAGTTATCCCAGAAATCTGCGTCACGTCCGTCCTTACCAGCCGCATCGAACAAGTCAGTGCGTAGCTTATGATAGGCTGACCATTGATCTTCCAATAGTGCAAATTCATCACGGAAGGAATTGGCAACGTATGACTCTCCAAATGCCTCAATCTCTACTCGTCGAATTTCTTTCATAATACCGTCGTATTCTGTACGAGCAGCCTTTAGAACAGCATCCACTTTATCCTGTGAATCTTTGTAGACTTTATACCGTTGTGCCTCTTGGAACCGTACTGAGTTAGCTTCACGTACTGCCGTACGATTGATCCGTTCAACCCGTTGAGACAACCCTCGTATACTGTGGTCAAACTGGTATAGCGCAGATTCAACTCCACGTATGTTTGTGGTGTCGATTTGACGTAGTGCATCACCGGCGAAACTCATATTGATACGAGCAGCTTCTGCACCATCAACAAAGGCAGTCCAATCATTCTTCTCCATTTGAGCAAAGACATCATCCAACCCTTTCATGTCGACCATGTTTTTACCCAAGCCCACAGAGTTCTCTGCGAAGTTGTCTAACAATTCTTTATTCATTGGTGAGATATCATCCCACCGGTCAATCATGTTACGAAATTCTCTACGGTGAATCTCACTCGAAGTGAAGTTTTCGCCGAGGTTTCTCAATGCTTTGACATCACCAGTACCCGCACGTAATATCGCATCTTCAAAAATGCGCTGTCCGTACTTACCCGATAGTTCATCAGGAATCTTTTCTATGATAGAGGCTAGTTCTGGGTTATTATTTACTAACTCACTGGTCATCCGTTGTACAGATCGACTCTTGTGATAATGCCGCCTTCCAGCTACAGAGGCATCAGTTGCCTGTCGTAACCATTCATTAGGCATCATCCATTTGAGTACTTTCCCTTTAGTACTATTCGGGTCAAACTGTTTAGGATTCAACCCCATTTTCTTCAGTAAGGAGGCTAATGCAGCAGCATCCGTAGCATCAACACGAGAGGTAGCTGCCGTGGTAAATAGCCCACCACGTTCCACTGCTAACTCCGTAGGTATCCCCTTATAAAAGGTCATGCTCCTACTGTAGTCCGCAGCCGAATCATACCCTACACCTGACCTACCTAATAGCTGCCTAGACATAGTCTCCATACGCTCCTGTAGAGGGAACGTAGGGAACATCAATACCATACTAGCCATTGGTCGAATTATAGATTTACGCAATCCATTCTGGATATATCGGGTTTGCCATTTATCCATATGACCTACGATAGCACCAGCAACCCCCATCCTAGTAAGCGTATCCTGAAAGCCATTCTTCTGATTTACTTCGTATATCCTCACAGCTTTTTCACGGAGTTCTACCCGTAACTGTTGAGGAGATAGAGCATCAGTTTTATTGTGTGCTTGACGGTAAGCCCTTTCAACTCTCTTTTTTAGGTAAAGTTCCGCTGCATCCATAGACTCTTTTTGGATAGGAATGTGAAGTACACGAAGTAATTCTTCAGCAGCCTCGGTAGGGTTTAGACCGTCAGAGCCACGGATTGTACGTTCAATTAGGTCAGATGCACCAAGCCGTATTGTCCCATCACCTAACTGGGAAAGTTCTTCTGGGTCTAGTTTTACCTTGACTTCTTTAGCAAATTGATTAGCCATCTTAGTTGTCTCGTCATGAGACAACTTTCTTTCTTCCAAAACATAATCTCTGAGTTTACGATGAGCATTTGTAGGCAGAGCGTTGTAAGGAATAGTTGGGTTGAGCGATAACGCACGTACCTTATCAAGCTGGAATTTCACTACATCATTAGGTGAACGTCCCTGCCCCGCTTCAACCAGTACTTGATTCAACTCATCGAACACATCATCACCATAGATACGGGCGTTTTGACCACGGGTCTTCGGTATCTTCTTCCACGCTTTTCCACCGAGTCTAAACGGGACGTTAGTAGCTGAAATAAACCCGCCTTCAAGCCACCCAAGTTGCCTACCTACGACAGGCAGTCTACCAGCTAAACCAAAACCTACATAAGATAATGGGTCTGTGATTGTCCCAGAAATAAACTTCTCGCCCCAGAACAATCCCTCACGTTCCCGTGTGAACTCTCCGGCTGCTGCCCACCTATCCCAGAAACCACCAGTTACGCCTTCCATCTTCTCTTTGAAGAGGTAACTCATCCTTCCGGTTTTACCCATCTGTTGATTATTGAAGAGTACTTGAGACATACCCCCCATAACTAACCCATTGATAGGATCACTAAAGTTCTCTCCCACCCATGAAAGTCCCGATAATGCGGTTTTCAACGGATTGGGAAGATGGAAGCCACCACCTAGATGCCACGCATTACCACCCCAACGATCACCCTGTGTAAGTCTTGACCAGACACCACCTTTAGGTTTATCAAAGTTACCTCTAGAAGCTTCTAACAGGGTCATTCTCTCCCCTGTAGATGCACGAAATGCCCCCATTGAATCCATCAAAGGGCTACGTTTCTGACCGGAATCAGAGGGTGCTGGGAAAGAGCCAGCCCCTAGAGTATCCTGATTACTGAGTCTACCGGCTAGATTATCAAATGGTTCTGCCATTACAATCCTACTCCCAAACTTGGGTTTCTTATCTGTCTACCGCCGGTTGGCGCAGCCGTTCTAACTCTACCAACTCGCAGTTCTTTCTGGCGATTTAGTAACCTCTGCAATCCAAGTCCTTGCTCACTAGCGAAAGCACTAAAGCGATCTCCTAACTCAGCTTGTTGTTCTATCCTCCGTAAAGCCAATGATCGAGCATCTAAACTTTCTTGTGACTCAGAAGTTTGATTTCCAAACTCATCACGTTCGACTTCCCCCATAAACAAGTCTCCTGTCCCCGCACTGACACCTCCAAAACCACCGGTCATTCCACTCTGCCCACTAGCCTTGAACTGTCTTAGAAGATCAGGTAGTAAATCATTTATCAACTCATCTGACACACTTGACCCCATGAGTCGTTCTACATATTTACGAAATGTAGGGTCTAAAACTTCCTGTACGTTCTGTGCAAATAGTTGATCAGCCCTTGCCAATGTACGCTCCTCATTGTATATCTTATCTTCTTCTAGTCGAAGTCTACGTGCATCCCCAGCATCAGTAACCTCAGTAATAGAAGCTTTGAACTCTGCACTACCTAAGATATCTTCTACACTCATCCCTGTAGCTTCTAGTTGGCTAAACGCCGATTGTGCGCTCCTCAATGCGGATGCTACATCTTCAGGAAGTAGGTCTAACCCCTGTACGTACTGTGCTACAGCTTGTTCCGCACCAGTAAACCCTGCTTCTCTATCTAATATATCATCACGGAATCCCGTTAGTTCATCGAGAAATTCCGTACTAGTCAACACAGCGTCCTGAGATTCAAACATTGGGGCATCTCCACCGGTCAATGCCTCAAGTAGACTAGAGGCTTGCTGAGTTAGCACAGCCTGTTGACTCAAGGTCAAATCCCCAGCGAAACTACTTAGGAAGTCCCGTAATGCTCCTGCATCAGCTATACGTAATTCTTCAGCTATTTCTTCTTCTGTTTTCTCCGCTTGGAGAAGATCAGTTAGTTCAGGTATATTCTCTAGTGCCTCTCGTATCTCTGCACTATCCGCTTCTTGTAGATGCATATTAGCGGCAAAGAACTCATTAGCTGATCCATACTCTTTGATAATACCAGCAGCTAAAGTGTCATCCCCTATAAGGTTTTGAAATTGCTGATTGACAAACATGGTGACACGTTCTGCAAAGCCTGTAGGTGCTTCCCCCGCAACCGCCAGATCAGCATCTATTGTCCCATCGAATAAATCTTCCCTGTCATAATCAGGGTATCGACGCAACATTTGCGTAGTCAATTCTTCAGCATGGTTGTAGATACTTTGGTAACTCGCTGTACCGAAATTTGAAGCACTATTATCAATCATATTCGTTAGTTGTAGATCAGTACTAACTTTTGGAAGTGCATCGGTTAGATTCTTTATAGCGAATTGCCACTGAGTAGCATACTTAGTATTTTGATCAATATCCAAAGTACGGTAAGCATTGACAAATGCTTCAGGAGAAGTTCCTAAGCCTTGCTCCATCTGGGCTAACAACTCTTCCCCACCAGCGGATAGAATACTATTCTTCAACACCGCATCGACAAGGTCAGTAACAGAAATTTGATTACTAAACGCTACACTAAAAGCCGTTAGGTTATTAGTACTGAGTGTTTGAAATACCTGTCCGGTATCATCAGTAAGAAAAGGAATCTCCGCATCAATCCCACTGATGATAGCTTCTCTAGAATACCCATCTAAATCATCATATCTCCCATTGAGCATATCGATAATAAAGCTTCTTCGATTGACCGCTTCAGGGTCTAGTACAATAGTAGGTAACCCAATTGCAACACCGGCTTCAATTATAGAATCTAACATCCCTTTTTGGGACGTATCTTCCTTATCGGAAAGTTCCCAAAGCCAGACAAGATCGAGTCCCCTAGCGTCTATAGCCTCTAACCATGATTCCCCACCTTCCGCTGTATTCACAGCGTTACGTAGCGTATTATCTAATACGGAGTGTAGGGAAACACCACTATCTCCAGACTCCAACATAGTCCACAACATCAGACGGTCTTCGACAGTTGGGTTTTGGATAGCTAAAGCCTTGAGTGCCGAATAAAGATTATTTGCTATAGCCACAGCAGTGACACTATCGAAGCCTCGTATTGTTTCAGCAATGTACGGCGCAATAATACTGTCATGTTCTACACTAGTAAGAGGTTCAAACCGCTTGAGATGTTCCAATAATATAGGAGCCTTCTCAACAAAGAACCAAGTTTCTGCTGAATCATTATCATAGTTAGTGTTCGCTAGGAACTCTAACTCCATCTGTTCTTTATTATCAATGAACCATTGTGCGGCTTCAGGAGGTTGGCTATTTCTTATAGTCTCCCAAGCCTGTTCATCAATACCTCTTGAATCATTCAGACTACGGTCTTGACTGATCAACTCCAGTTCTTGTTGAAACTCAGGATTGGATATAGCCCAATATGCATCAGTGGCTATAGACTCAACTTTTAGAAATTCAGCAATATCTACTCGTGCTTGAGCGAGGTCAGCTAGAAATGCTTCTTGCCCACCGGGATAATTGGGGTCCATATCCGCACGTAGTAATTCCCCAGATTGAACTATTCGAGAAAATAAAGAACGCTCTTCACGATACGCATCATCATTGACCATGTCAGCGAAGGTTTCATACTTCACACCCGATGTCGCTAACCATTGAGTATTGAAATGGTAAATTGACCAGCTTTGACCTAACCCTAGACTGAAACGAGTTATCTCATCTATAAACTCTGGGGTTTGAAATACCACGTTATAATCCGCAGAATCGCTAATCGTTCTAAAGCCGTTTGGACCCGAAACACCAGATTCAAAGAGTATTGGATACGACCATGTTTCTACGAATAATTCAATTCGACGAGTAAGTTCTTCCTTTTCTTCATCCGTAATAAATAAAGCAGCAAGGGTAGGATCAGCCAGCACCATCTCTTCTAGCCTACTAGCGTCAAGTGTAGACTCCCCCCTGATCAGTGCATCTTCATCATAATCACCTGCCTCATCCAACCGAGGAATTTGTTTAGCAGGAATACCCTTTTTTCTGTACCTTATTTCAGTATCGGTTATTGCAGCTAATCGATCTGGAATAGGAACAAACTGAATAGGATCAGCCATTAGATACTACCTTGCTGAGGACTAGGACCATTTACCGGATTTTGCATCATCATTCCACCAGCTTCCACTCCTAAGTTCTGAGGTGAACCCTGTTGAGGAGTCTGACCTTGTTGGGCTGACTCACGTAATATATTAGCTTGTGAACGTGTAGCATTAGCTTTTTGAGTATCTCCATCCAGATCAGCCTTATCAGCGATCCGGTCAAGTGCCGCTGCCATCATAAAGAGTTGTACAATACGGTCACCTCCAACTTCCTTCTCTAACACATCATCCATCTCACGTTGTACATCATCTACAACATCGTATAGTAGATTTTCGTAGATAGTCCTCGGACCAATCAATGGTCGACCAGATCGATCTAACATCTGAGCGATGTTGGCACGTTCAGTCAAGTCTGATGGAGTTGCCAATTCAATTACAGCCTTCACATCTTCATACTCTGGCATATCATCTTGAGTGTAGAACCTACGCATGTATTCACGTTTACCACTTGAGGCAATCTTCGGGGTGACAAACGACACACTCTTCAAGTTAGATTCTTTGAACTTCTTGATCATCCACTTACCCGTTCGTGACCACATCTGCTCAAGACCAACTCCAACTTCACCAACAGCAGCCAAAGAACTTTCCTTGATCTGCGATATGGCAAACCCGCTAAGTTGAAAGTTGAGGTTACCATGAAGTAAGTGAGACACCGAACCTCTTTGGGTTTGCCCATTCAAATCTTGATAGATATATTGAACTACCGGAGACACTTGATTGATGTTTACCGCACGTCTTCCTTGCTCACCTCTAGCTGAGTCATAAGGCTGTACTGAGCGTCCTTCCTCCGGGTCTAGATCACCGGGATCGCTAACGGGGCGACCACCAACCGTAAACTCATCTATAGGAGCAGTAAGCACTTCATCCATATGAGTGTAGAGTTTACCCAAGAAGTCTGAAGTATCTGTGTACACTTTAGCATTAGGCTCAAGTATTGATTGGTTTCTCTCTCCATCTAGTTGTGAAAAGGACTTCCCGTTGAAGTTAGCCACATCAAATGGAATCTCCGTTTCAAACTCTTCATAAGTTTCCTTACGAATTTCCTTTTCCCCAACCATAATAGCGTTATAGACTAAGGGTGTACCTTGAGGCACAGTGAACTCTCGTCGCCAGTAGTCCTGTACTGTAACGGTTTGAGGAGCAGTAGACCCCGCAGACCTCAACCCTTGAAGAAGATTACTATCCCAAGTTTCTTTACCTTCACTTTGAGTAATTAGTGAATCCAGATCATCATCATACTCGTGGACAAATTCATATATGCCATAGCGATCATACCGAACGTATATCGAATCAGGGTCTATCGCATCGATGATAACTTCAAAAGTTCCCGTCGTTACGTCAACACGAGCCTCACGATAAATACAAGAGACACCGATTTCTAAACCGGAATCCACAGTACCTACCTGCGCTCTATCCTCACCAATGGAAGCCAATCGTTCATCATTCATTGCCACCATTGAAGCTACGAAATCTTCGGCATTTGAATACGATATCATCTCTCCTTCGGAGTCCCCTGATTGACTTGGCACTGTCCATTTGATTGGTCGTGCGCCCAGCATATGCTTCGCCAGCTTGAAGTAAGTCATGGGATCATTCGTGTGTAATCGGGATTCCCATTGACGTTTCACATTGTCGTTAGGCTTTAGTCCCTTACGTGGATCAATTCCATCTCTCAGGTTTCTCCACGCTTTACGCTTATCGCTGCGTTTACCTTGAGTATTCTTTACTGCGGCGATACGCTCTTTAGTACTTGGCATTACCAGAGTTTCACTTTCTTCTTCGGAATCCGTTTACCATCAGTCTGAGCCGAGGTATAGCTACTATATGCTTGTGTGCGTACTTCACCCCAAAAGGCAAACATCGCTGTAATCAATTCATCATCATGGGAACCGGGACTTGCACCTGTCGCTCCCATACCCTTACGACCAAGCCAACGAAAGTTAGCCATTTCAAATAAGAGGTTTTTACTCTTTATGTCGCATGCTCCATCAGTCCTGAGTACTTGTGCAAAGTTTTCAATGAGGAGTGGTTTAGTCGCCATGTTGGTAGGGAATCCAAACTTCCCATCGTTATGTACGTAGAGGTTATACACCCCTTGTGTTCGTAGCAAATCGAAAAATCCGTACTGTGCATGATTACGTTCAACGACAACTAAGGGTTCCTTATAAAACTTGTATAACTCCTTGACATATTCAGTTAGGTCCTGTTGAGATATTCTCCCACGTAATGTTGCACATTGTTCAAGACTTGTAGCGTCCCAAACAGTAGCAACTTGGAAGTCAATGGGGTTATTACGTAACGTATCAACTTGGTTCCCCGATGCTTGATCTATACTAATTATATAGTTTCGACCAACCTCACGACCTTTCCAGTAGCGAAGATCACCCCCTAACCCTTCTTTCTCAGGGTCACGTACCCCTGATCTAGCCTTGTCGATTAGTTCACGAGAAAATACGTTATCACCCACAGCCATGAATGCTAACTCAGGAGATTCTGGAAACTCCTGCTGAAAAAATTCCATAGAGTCGTAGTGACCAATTTGCCACCGTCTCCACTTTATCTGCGCCATTGACAACCCGTGTTGTTCTACTAGGCTCTGTTCATCCTTAGTATAGGAAATACGTTCTGGAGTATCTATACTATATTCGGTGTCCCACCACCATGCGTAGAAGTGATCCTTTAGCCCATTAAGTCCAGATTCCGCTTGTATGTAGTCACGGTAGTACTTCCCAGCCTGTCCATTCGCTGTTGATTCAACCACATATCGTCCACCGTGTGGAATACGTGCCACGATACCTGCCATCGTATTCTCTTCATTACCTTCATAAAATGCTGCCTCAGTGAATAATGCTCGATGTACAGGTCTTCCTCTACCAAAGGATTTAGATGCAGTTGTACCGATTTCAATTGTAGATGTGCGTCCTTGCCCAAAGTCCAATTTTAGATTGTGTGTAGTTTCTGATAAGTTAGGAGGACGTATTCCCTCAGGTAACGCCCTGTACATACGAGTGGTGATCTCAAATAGCCGTTTCGCACTGTCATCTCGTTGTGCCGCATATAGCACTTCCAAACCGGGAATGAACATAGCGTCGACAAAGAACTCAATCTGCAACATTGTAGTGAAGCCCATTTGAGCAGCCTTCAATATAATATCGGCTTCAGACCTATTAGCCATGTAATGTGCTTGTGCTGGCTTAGGACGATAAGGAACTAACTTACCTTCTTTGTCCTGTAAACGGATAAAGGCTTCAGTAAAAGGTTGAGTATCCCCAGCGGCTGCTCGCCTAGAGAGGTCTTCTAACGTATCAGTCAATGTCAAACCTCAATTGTATACCTTCCTGTTGGCTCTTCAGTTCGCCGTACAGGACTTTCTCTTCATCACTTAGGGGAAAGTCCCAAATGAATCTTTCAAAGAGTTCTGCGGGGATGTCTTCCATGTACTCCACTTTCTTATCGTCTAAACAGTTAGGGCAGTTCACGGTGACTAGACCAAAGGATACAGGAATGGCAGCAGGGAAGCTGACGTTACAGTAAGCACACCGCCACTGTTGGTAAATGATTGCTTTGGCTAATACAGCATCTGTTCGTTCTTCAGCTTTCTTCTCTGGAAGTAACTCGTCAAAGTCCATAGTTTCTGCTTTCTGTATTTGCCGATTTGGTCCATAAGAACCGAGGTGTTCAGAAGTGAGTTCAAAGTTTCTGCCGCTGGTACTGGCATAAGAACCGTAGTACAAATCGGCAGAAGTTACACTTTGAACTAGATTTGCAGTACCTCAGTTCCCCATGTATACTTAGATCATGTTTCTTCCGTTGGGACTTTGTATCGGTACTATATATACACTAACGTAATCGGCAGAAGCTACAAGAACTACACTAGTAAGTATATAGGAATATAACATGTCGAAGTGTACAAGATGTAAGACGAGAGAACCCCGTGAAAATGGGAGGTGGTGCGAGTATTGTCTTGAGGGTAGGAGACGTTGGAGAAAGACCGGTAGTGCTTTGAGGAAGTCTCCCCTGATAGTCCCCTTGTCCACAGGGAACTCGTATCTACGGTTAGTTATGGATATGATCAGTAACTCACCTTATAGATCGTGTAGGTGCTGTGGTGAATCCTCTAATGAGGTATTGCTAATTACGGATCAACAGGGTAAAGCTATAGGACGTAAGGGGATACTCCAAAAGATGAAACGGGAGCAGACGAAGTTCAAGGTTTACTGCGCTAACTGTGAACGGGCTAAACGGTTTTACGGTAAATGCTTGACAAAGGCTAACCATAGCGGTAGGTAAATACCCTAACTCAGCGGCATCGACAGTGGTAAGTAACTACTAACTTTATGCCGCTGATAGGGGGTAACCCACATGACCGGGCATACATTACCTTACATTGGCACTTTACGGGACTACAAACTGGTACACCCCGAATTCGATGAGGGGAACTGTGGTACTATGTCCCAAATGCTCAAACGTGCCTCAGATAGATAAGTACCTTACCTACTCATAAATAATCCTTTTTTGGGACCTCATAGCCCTCCCCGGTGTACCTAGCCCCCCCTAGAGGTGATCGAATCTGAGTTCAACTCGGTGGTTTCGATTTTCCGACCAGATCAGCGCGCCATCGAAATCCATCGTAAATAGTAGAACATCCGTTCTGATTTGAGTTCAAAATCGATTAGAACATCTGTGCTGATTTTATCGCTGGCTCTGCTGAAATCACTCTCACATTGCTCGACCGCACCACCAAGAATGACCCCTCTTAGCTAAAATTGGTCCATTTTGAACTGAAAATTGGTTTTTTTTGAGGTTGACACGCTTTCAATCGTAATCCCTACCTTATACATTTTGGGTCCGGGAACGAAGTGTTTCCGATAGTGAAATGAATAGGAGATCGAAGGTATGACAGCCACTAATTTACGTACAAAATTGACCAGAGACGAACTACCAGAGACGGAAGAAATCACGATGGAAATGACCTCGAAAAATACAGTGTTAGAGATACTCGGAAATGACACCGAAAACGTACTGAAAATACTAGAGTTGGCAACCCCTGAACAAATCAAGGCTGGCATCGATTGGTATCCCCTCGCAAATCGAATCGCTACCGATGCAGCACAGAAAGAAAATAAGCCTGTGAATAACCTCATTTGGATGCTAGCAGCATTATCACCAAATACAGACTGGAAAAAGAATTTAGCAGCATTTCACCAGATGCTCGAAACCGGTGATACTCGCCACCAAACCGGTGTGAATAAAGATAAAGCTAGAGACATCCTTGAAGGTGACCTAGATCGACTCGGTGGCGACAAAGTAAATGCATTCGCCAGAGCCATCGAAAACCCTACTGGATCGACCGAAGCGGTTATAGACCGCCACGCTCTCTCAATTCATGTTGGTCGACCACTAGGAAAAAATGACCTAGAAGCAGCGACTCTCGCCAATCGTAGCAAGTCGAAAAATCCCGAATTGAATGCCTACAAAATCGTCGCTGATGTCTACGCTAGAGTCGCAGAAATGACCGATTACAGCGTTCACGAGGTCCAAGCAATTACATGGGTTGTTTGGAGAGACCTAAATGACGTGGACCGCAAGATTGGCACGAATCGAGTACTAGACTAAATTAGAACATCTGTTCTAGGAGAAAAATCATGAAATTGCAGACTACATACCAGCCGAATAATGCATGGGGATTTGAGAACATTTCAAACCCTGTTCAATACGTTCGACACATCCTTGATGAATCGGTCACCTATGGTAGCCATTCAGACGAACACAAATGGGCGATGGATGGTGATTGTGGACACCTACCAAAAATCGACCGATATGGATACGAAGAAAATCCACATTTGACGAATAAAAATGGCGATTGCATCCTCGATGTAATGCGAGAAAATGGACACAAACTAGCACCTGAGAAGGATTCTAATAAATCGAACGTGTACCGATTAGAGGACCCTCTACGAGATAAAGGTACTCAGTTCAAAATTGGCGATTTTGAAGGTGTGAAATCACTGATTCACGATGCATTAGTTGATCTCAAATTCGACCAGTG
>Ga0129327_10000416_pt1 | contig 25928 bp, 31 predicted proteins | sample CPBDNA_6_FD_111799 | JGI IMG/M metagenome (GOLD analysis project Ga0129327, IMG submission 111799) | Freshwater to marine salinity gradient microbial communities from Chesapeake Bay, USA - CPBay_Spr_31_0.8_DNA | ecosystem: Environmental > Aquatic > Marine > Coastal | place: USA: Chesapeake Bay... | reverse complement strand
TACTGGTACTGGTTGAGGTGATGATGTTGGTGCGGCTACTGGTACTGGTTGAGGTGATGATGTTGGTGCGGCTACTGGTACTGGTTGAGGTGATGATGTTGGTGCTGTAACAGGACCTGCTCTTACTGGAGATGAAGAACATATCCCACATGTTACCGGGCATATATTCGATATTTCGTCATCTGTTTGATCGTCGTTTAACACCGACGACATCCCGCAAAACTCAGGTGTCAATTCGCTACACGGTATACCTAACGTGCTGTTCCTCAATATTGTATCATTATCTTCGCACACAAAAGGCGATCCTGAACATTGTTTGTCGGGTCCTAAATACCAAGCTAAACTGCATTTATTTTTACCTTTTGTGCAAAATTCTGTATTATCACAACCTATAATTGGATTTTCGGGATCACAATAATTACCATCTTCATCACACCCTTGAGGAGACGATGATTGAGGGGACGATGATTGAGGAGCCGCCGCTGGCGTTCCGTCACAATCACAACATACTGAAGGATCTGATGCTGGGCTTGATTGCGGTCCAACAGGAGCATATCGTGATGCAGCTGGGCTTGATAAATCCGGATCATAATTAGGAGACGCATATCTACTGTGAACTGGAGATGCTACATGATAGGCAGGTGCACTATAATAATGAATAGGTGCACTGCTAGTATTGTTATTTTTAATTGCACCCCATAAAGCAACAACCAAACCAAACACTACCGAAATGGCTAAAATCGACAATATAAAAATTTGAAATCTTCTGCTTGTTTTATCTTGTCGACTTGATGACATTTTATTATATGTTTTTATAAATATTTTAAATTTATATTCTAGTGCCTGTACTACCAAACCCATTAGAATTTCTATCTGTCTCTCTGATTTCTTCTGTAATTTCCAATTCAGGTACAATAATTTTCCTGCATATTAGCTGAGTTTTGCAAAAAGGAAGAGATAACTCTTCAGCATCTGGTTTAATTCTTATAAGTGCAATTTTAAGTTCGCCTGTATAACCAGGATCAATAATTCCAATATTGTTAGCCAAAATCCATCCGGTTTTGATAATACTGCTTCGCGGAACAATTTCTACATAATGTCCATCGCTCGGAGTCACAATTAGACCTGTGCCATACAAAATAGCACCACTTTCCAATTCAGTATCTTTATTTATTGCTACAAGATCTAATCCAACATCACAATTATTTGCTTGACTTGGTATTACGGCATCGGCAGATATTTTTAAAAATTTAAGTTTCATATTTATTTTTTTCATAAATATTGTGTTTTTTAATCAATTTTATTTTGTGTATAAAGGTATAACATATTATTTATATAAGAATGCCAAGCTCTAAGGAAATAGTTTACCCTATTTTTTTAGAATGTTGTCAATACAGTCCTGATAATTTTTGGGAAAATATTTTTGAAGATTTAGCATATGGAAAGCCTCCATATGGTACTTTTATTTCTAAAAACTTTTTATGCTGTACTTACAAAAGACAGGAATTTAGTTATAAAATAGAGAAAAAAAAGCCGAAAATATTATACACCGAAGTTTATGGTTTGTTAAGAAATAAACTTGGATTATTATCTAAAGAAGAAAAGCTCAAACGATCTAAAGATTTCAGTATAATGGAAAAAGGGTTAAAAGATTCAAGAATTAAAAATTGGTGTGAAATTCGACGCAAAAACATTAAAGATTTGATTATAGAATTATATGTTTCCAGAATGAAAATAGAACACTCTTTAACTATTAAAAAAGCTAGATACTTACTATCTTTAATATATGTTTCACTTATATTCAAAGTTATACTTGCAAAAGATATTAATTATTCAAATGGGCGCATAGAAAGCATTAATGGTATTACTTTTTCAAAAAGTACTATTAATGTTGTGAAAAATATATATAAATTTGAAACTTCCTATATTCCTGACACAATTGAAGATAAGAAAACATTAGCAGAAACTTGGCCAAGGTATATTTCCGAATTAAATAAAATGAAAATTTTTTAAATTGTGTTTATATTTACAATATATTTTTGATCGGATAAATGTTTAGTAGATATTTTAATAATATTTTTAATATGATTAGTAATTTGATTAACACGATTTTCTGATTTATTGTTATATAATTCATCCGAGACTGTAATATTTATCATATATGTGTCTTCGCTACAATCGTATATTGTATTAAATTTCATATTGTCTATAGTATTTACTACTAAATCTGATAAATTATTGTTCATTTTATATAAAATTTTAATTTTTATATAATATTAATTTTCAGATTAATCGTCTTCTTCATCTTTATTTTTCCGAATTTCAGAATACGGAACTACTAATCCTATTTCGGTCAGTAATAAACCAAGAGCTATTGCACTTACAGCTGCAATAGCACTCATTGTTTGCGGGTCTCGGTAATCATAACCATATCCGCCAATAAAAGTTTGAGCCACAATTACAATAATAATTACAAAAGCAATTGTTGTAAAAACTAGCGCCGCTATTCCACAATTTTCTTGTGCGGTTGGCATTTTATATTATTAAATATAATTAAATTCCTTCATATTTAGATAATGCACGCCGCATATACAAATCAAAACTACTATCATCTAAATATTCTGTAAATTCTTTATATAAATCTTCCCTTATATTTGGAATACAATTTCTAAAAAACAAATTAAAATTAGATCTATCAGAATATTTCGACGAAGCAATAGTAAGTTCCATCATAACATTTGCTTTAAATTCTTCATACATCGAATCTCCTTCTTCTTCGCATAATTTGGAAATTTCATCTTCATGACTTGCCCACGTATTTTTAGATATTTCTCTTATTTTAGCATTCAATCGCCCCGATAAATTTGCAATTATTTGATCACCCCAGCTAATACGTACAGTAAAATCACCAAAACCACTAGGAACATTTATAAGTCTTGTTACATAACCTGTAGAACAAGTTCCTGCCATTTCATTTAATTCTTCAAGTAACCGTTTTTTCATTTCTTTTTCGTATTTGTGTTTGTTCAAATAACTCCATATTTTCACAAGAATATTAGACAAACTATTGTTATATTTAGAATACAATGCTCTATCAAGTTTTATTCTATTCAAAGCCAATCTAATGTTTTCATTTTCTTCTTTATATTTATCGTCTTTTCTCTCTTTTACTATATCTTCTAGTTGTTTATTAACATGTTCAAAATCAATAGGTAATTTATTAATTTTCATCAAAGGTATAGAAGATAGGAATTCTAATGTTTCTATGACGGATTCTTCTACTTCCTTTGTATGTACATTTTGTGCATTATCAAATAATGTTATTGATCTGTCATCGACTCCTAGCTCGGCAATTATTTGTCTACCAACTTGTTTAGTCTTTTCATCACCAAGTTGTAATAAGACATCGGCGGCGTCAGCACGTCTATTATATTCAATTGTAGCGTCATTTGCAAAATTAGTCAAAATTGAATAAATACCCATAAGTTCATCTTGTGATAACACACAATGTTGTAAAATATACTGTCCTGATAATATTCTATAATATATAGCATTTTCTGACTTTTCTATAAAATGTGTTTGACCTGACTTAATAAATTTATCATAATCACAGTATATATCTTCTGTGTATTTATCAAAATAATATTTAGCATCATTGTAGTTTAACATATTGATCATTAAATAAACCAGATCTTCATTATCGGGTTTAGGTTTCCATTCCGGAAAAGAAGATTTTAATGTCATTTTAAATTTAATTAACAATTCTTTACCCAGTTCAACATTATCAAGCTTCCAACATAAATGTTCTGTCATTGTATTCAATCCTTCTTGCTCCAGACCTATTATATTTTTGTATCTAAATTCACAATCAACTGTGTAATCATTTATAAAATTAATAAAGTGTTTTACCGCTATATTATTGTACTTTTCATTTTGTAAAAGCAAATGTATTGCCTCTATTTTACAAGGCGAGGGTAAATTTTCATTTGATATAATATAAGAAACGGAATCTAAACCTTCCGCTTCTAAACATTTTGCACATTCTAATTTCAACAAGCTCTCAATTGAACTATCAGTTACGGCTTTTTTAAGAAATGATTTAATCACATTAACTGGGGTAAATTGATACATGCCTATAAGTCTTGTAATATATTCTACCTTCTCATCGTGTGAACACATATTAAGTGCATGTATTCTAGACGATTCAGAATTTTCAAAATTTAGTAATACTTCGCCGTGATTTTCGTTTTCGGTTGTTAATACTAATGATTCCTCTTCTTCTAAATTATCTAAATCAAGAAATGAAGTAATATCGGTCATTTTTAGATTAAATAATATTTGTATAAACTAATATTCTTTATTGATCAATTTGATATATAATTTGTATGCTTGGTAAATTCTTAATAATTCTTCTATTTTGTCTTCTGCCATTTATTATATTCAAATAAGTAGTTTATTAAATCGAATTTCAAATATATATATATCATTTTACAAACATATGATTAAAAAATATATATTAGATAACAATGTATTTTACAAAAAATTACGAAAAAACCCTATTCAAGAAAAAAATAACGAGCCTAATATTGACGAGTGGGAATGTCCTATATGTTATAGAGAACTAGCTAATAATATAGGAATATTATTTCCTTACAAATGTGATCATGCATTATGTTTTGATTGTTTTACAGATGTAATCAAATATATGAGAAAAGAACATAAATCTCCTGAAAAAACAACATGCTCATTATGCAGGACCGCTGTGTGCGAAAGATGGAAAATAAATAAGAAAGTTAAGATTAAATACTGCACCTCTATCAATTTAAATAAATATAAATTGTACGTGTGTTAGTGATAATTTCATTTAAATTATTGTTTAACATAAATGAAATTAAATTTTATATTTGCATTTCTTAGCATTAATATTAAAAATATAATATTAGAATATCAAGACAATAGATGCATGGCGTGTAATAATAAATTTAACAATAAAACTATTCCACACGAGTTTCATAGAATTAACCATATTTCTTCTGATAATAGAAGAAATAATATTATAGCCCTTTGTTCAAATTGTCATAATGTGCATCACAGATATAATATATCAGTACCAATATTTAAAAGTCAGTACTTACCTCATAAGTAATTTTTCCGCTGACGGCGCTTGCCAACTGATATTCAGTTGTTCTTTTTTCAAAGAAATTAGTTTTACCACCTAGTCCAACCGCATCCATAAAAGGAAAAGGGTTTTTTGTGTTATATATTTTCTTATATCCTAGTTGAAGTAAAAGTCTGTCAGCACAAAATTTAACATATTTGCTCATTAATGATTCGTTCATGCCTATCATTGGACATCTAATAGATTTGCATATAAATTCTACCTCAATAGCAACAGCTGGTCTTACAATCTTTTCAATATCGTTTTGGGATAGTTTATTTACCAAATGACTATATAATTCAATAGCAAATCTTGTGTGTAATGCTTCGTCACGGGCAATCAGCTCATTGCTAGTACCTAATGTTCGCACCATTTTATTCTTTGATTTCAACCAGTAAATCGCACAAAAACTACCACTGAAGAAAATGCCTTCTACTACTGCAAATGCAACTAATCTTTCTGGAAAGGATTTGGTATCAGAATCCATAAACTCGGTTGCCCATTTTGATTTTTTTGCGACAATTGGCATGTTTTCAATCGCTCTAAACAAATCATTTTTTTCTTTCTCGCTACGTGCATAAGCTTCTATTAGTCTGCTATAAACTTCTCCGTGTATAGTTTCAATCGCACCTTGAATAGAGTAAAAGCTCCGCGCTTCTGATATTTGTACTTCATTTCCAAAATTACCCATTAAATTTTCTAGAACAATACCGTCGCTTCCAGCAAAAAAAGCTAAAATATTCAAAATAAATATTTTTTCAGGCTCTTCCAGACTTTCCCAATCTTTGTCATCTGCTTTAAAGTCAATATCACCTGAAGTCCAAAAACTCGCAACATGTTCTTCGTAAAGTTTCCATAGATTAGGATATTTTATGGGAAAAATCGTATATTTATCATTATTAGGTTTCAAAATTTCTTCCATTTTATTATTGATTTTTTTATTTTAAATTAATGAAATTCATCATCCCAATTTTTTATTATTATAGAGATTTACTAGCTTTTCTGATAAAGACTTACAAGTTTTATCAAAAAATAAACAAAGTACATATCTTGTACCTTTTGTAACCGGGTAAACACAGTGCAAGTTTGCACGCATATTTTTAACGTGATTTCCAATTAATACTATTGCTTCTCCCATTTTTGGTTTCAACTTATGTGCAATATTTTTCTTTAATAATCTATTAATTAATTCGTGCTTTTCTGTTAAATTTAACTTGTCTCCCTCTTCGTGATATTTACCAGGGCAATATATAAATTCGCCACCATCATAATCTTCAGGTGGACTTAACATTATATTAATTGTATATTCATCATTGTCGAAATGAGGCTCTAGTTTTGCACGGGCACCTAATTCATATTTACGTATGAATGCCCAGTCTAAACCTGGTTCTTTTAATATATCTATATTTACACAATTATATACAATTTCTCTTACATATTCTTGAAGTATAAAGTCAAAGGCAAGACGATTAACCAAACCGTTTTTGTCAGGAGCTACATAGATATCCCATTGATGTTCTTTTGCCATTATTAATTTTTCTTCATCTGAACCAACAGTTTCATTTTCGTTACTCATTGGTAACTCTTTGATAACTTCAAGTAAATTTTCTATCAATTTGTTTGTATTCATTATATTAAAGATTTTCAAGCATTGCTTTATATTAATATTCCTGAATGTTTTCATTAACACCAGGGAACATAATAACTTGCAAACCCCACTTTTTATACACTGAAAGCTCAATTTTATTAATATCTTCGTCGTGAGGCAATACTCTATATAGACAATGTTCATTGAGAAGTTCTACTGCTATATCTGTCATCATATCTTCTAAATCATCGTATTGTGACACTGTAGCGATCTTATGACAATTGATAAGTGATTTAATATCATTTGATACATTATCATTGCAAATAACAAAAGCATTGTTATTTTTAAGCATTTTATTGGTGGTAAGTGTGAGCAAATTAACTTGTCCAGGCCCCGTTTTAAACACGCAAACATTTACATTTTGCTGGGGTATGAAAGCATACGTGATTTTAAACACGATAAATGATATGAGAATCTTAATATTCATAATTAATTATTAATTAATTATGAATATAATAAATCAATTTCATTTTAAAGGCTAAATTTAACCAATACATTTTAATTTTAAAAATGTTGAGTGAATCAGATGGGTGGCGTTTATAATCAATACAGTAACAAAAAAAATGAATAAATCGATAATCACCCCTTCTTTTATTTTAATAATTCCTGTATTATTTTACATTTTGAGAATATCCAAAAGTTTGTTGTAATATTTTTCCTGTATTTCACAGCCCATAAATTTCCTATCTGTATTTTTACAAGCGAGTGCAGTTGTACCCCCTCCTAAAAAAGTATCAAGTACGGTATCACCTTCATTGCTATGTTTCTTAATCAACTCCTCAAACAGACTCAGGCTTTTCTGAGTTGGATGGTAGCGATTTTTGCCGCCCTGCAAGGGGAATTTATAGATTCCATTATCGTAAATGCTATTAAAGGTGGGTTTGCCACCTTTTACACCAACCAGGGCAATTTCTCTACAGTTTGTCAAATAATTTACTTTCTGGTTCAAAGGCTGAGGATTGGTTTTGATCCATTCAATAAAACGAATTTGCTTGAACTTATGTTTGTCAATTAGTTCTTTGAGGGTAGTTATTTTCCAAATATCAAAAAACATAATCATTGTACCTCCTTTCCTCAATTTTTTGTAAAATTCTTCTATAAACTTATCTAAAACTTCAATAGTAAATTCGGAGTCCCAAGTACCATACTCAGTACAGACTGCGTATTTTTTCCCTAGTATGGAGCCATATTTTAGGTAATTGGTTTTCGACCAGCCTTTGCCACAATCGTTTGCAAGTTCTTCTTTGGGTTTTATCAAGGTTTTTTTATATTTTACCCAATCATCCTCGGTCTTAACATCACAAGCAGCGAATTCGGCCTCTTTTACAGTATTGTAAAGACTGTTCATACCTGTTTCTCGTGATATAATATATGGCGGGTCTGTAAGTATGAGGTCGATAGTATTATCTTCAATAGATTGTAAATATACTAGACCTTCTTTATTTTCGATTTCCATCATAAGCTTATAAAATAATACAAGTTTGTTTAAATTTTTAATCAATTAAAAAGTAATTGATTTTGAACATTATATAAATATAAGTAAATTTATATAATGTTCAAAACCCCACAAGCAGAATTTAATCATCTCTTTAAAAGGATGCATAAACTGTGCGAAATTAATTGTTGGGGCGATCCCTTTTCTTATGCTCGCTCGCGAGAAATTCATATGGCAATCCGCCTTGGTCATACTATATCTAAAAATTACAGTGGTTCTGATGCAGTGACACCGGAAGGAATTATGGTTGAATATAAATCAACCATAGGTAATTCAATAAACGCAACCTATAATGGAATTTCAGTTCAACCAACTTGGAATGAGCAAGTTAAATATTTGAAAAATGATAAAATTGCGAAATATCCTCTCCATTTTTTTTCACGGTATAGTGAAGGAAAGATTAAAGAAATTTGGAAAATGGAGGGAACAAAAGTTTATGAACTTTTGCTTCCTAAAATCAAAAAACAGTACGATAACACAAAAAGAAAGGATCCTCGTGTCGGGGCAAGTCTATCATCTAAAGAGATAAAAAATAATGCGATTTTGCATTATTTTACTAACTCAGGTGATAGTTTTTGAAATTATATTTTTTGGTCTAAAAACCAAAAAATATAATGTAAGGAAATAATGCAAGTTATAACTCGAAATGATAAAGAAGAACCATTAAATCTAAATAAAATAACTGACAGGATTAAAAAACTCTGTTATAATTTATCAAACGAAATAGATCCAGCAAAACTGACAATTCAAATTACATCGCAAATTAAAGACAATATTAGAACAAGCGAAATTGATGAACTTTCATGTCTAGTTTGTTTGCAACAGATTACAGATCATCCTGATTTTGGAATTCTAGCAGCAAGAATATCAATTAACAATCATCACAAAGACAATCAACTAAAATTTCATGAATTTGTTGAAAAAGCTTATAATAATACAGATATTCTAGGAAATAAGGCACCTCTTGTTTCAGAAGAATTATTAGAAATTGCACAAACTAACAAAGATAAAATTACTGAATGGATTGATTATTTTAGAGATTACAATCTTAATTGTTTTGGATTTAAGACTTTACATCGTGCCTATTTACTGAGAACAGCCGATAATAAATACATGGAAAGACCGGGAGATATGTTTATGAGAGTTGCCATTGGAATTCACGGTTGGGACAACAATGGTTTGGATGCTAAAACAACATATGAATACATGTCAAAAGGATATTTTACACACGCAACTCCTACACTGTTTAATGCAGGAACACAATGTCCTCAAATGTCAAGTTGTTTTTTGATGGGTTTAGAAGATTCCGTAGAAGGTATATATAACGGACTAAAAGACGCCGCACATATTTCTAAGCATTCTGGCGGTATTGGTATTCATATTCACGATATTCGGTCAAAAAATTCTTATATTAGAAAAACAGGCGGCCGCAGTAGCGGAATTTTACCCATGTTAAAAGTTTTTAATGAAACAGCACGTTATATTAACCAAGGTGGTAAAAGAAACGGTAGTTTTGCAATGTACTTAGAACCTCATCATCCTGATATTTTTGAATTTTTGGATGCCAAAAGACCGCAAGGTTCAGAACAAGCTAAAGCTCGCGATTTGTTTTTTGCAATGTGGATTTCAGACTTGTTTATGGAACGTGTTAAAAATAACTCAGAATGGACGTTGTTTTGCCCTGATACATGTCCTCGACTCAGTAATGTTTGGGGGGATGAATATAGACTGGTTTATGAACAATATGAAAGTGAAAATTTAGGTGTCAAAACTATTAAAGCCCGCGATTTATGGGAACAAATAATTACAACTCAAATTGAAACTGGGGGGCCGTATATGCTTTACAAAGATTCTGTAAATAAAAAATCAAATCAGAAAAATGTTGGAACTATCAAATCATCTAATCTATGCTGCGTTACAGGAGACACAATGATATTGACCGACAACGGGCATGTTAAAATTTCCGAATTACAAGGTAAAACCGCAAATATATGGAACGGGGAAATATTTTCAGAATCTTCAGTGTTTAAGACGAATGATAATTCTGAAATCATCGATGTTAAATTTTCTGATGGTATGACAATGAATTGTACTAGAAATCATAAATTTGTTTTACATAATCCTCTAAATTCAAATGAAAATATTCTAAAGCATGCAGAAGATCTTAAACATGGCGATAAATTGATTAAGTGTTCGTTTCCTGTAATTGATAATATTAAAAATATTATAGATTATCCATACACTAACGGTTATTTCGCAGGTAGAGGTGAATATCTTGATTTAACAGAAAATAATCACGATATGTCACAAGCTAAGAGAAAAAGAAGTAATATAGAATACAAAAATCCTTGTATATCTTTTAGATATTATCATAGACACCCGTTATCGCTAATAGATAATTTTGAAGGATGTATTCCATCAAATTACAAACATTATAAAATACTAATACTGGACAGTGAAAAAACCTTGCCTAGAAATTTTATACCTCAAAATTGTTCTTTGCACTGCAAGCTTGAATGGTTTGCGGGATATTGTGACGCTAATGGTGAAATTGCAAATAAAAATGGCTGCCAAACAATGCAGTTATATTCAGATAGTCCTAAATTCCTAGCTGATATTAAACTAATGTTACAAACATGCGGTGTTAATGCCAATATTGATGTTGATTGTGTTGAAAATTCCGGCGAACCAGTATTTTACGAACAAAATTCGCGTGGTCTTGGTTCGGACACACTTCATTACCTCACTTTATCGTCTTTTGATTTACATTTTCTAATCAATTTAGGACTCAAATTCAAAAAACTAAGTGTTGATGGGTACATGCCTACAAGAAATTATGTAAAATACATAAGTGTTAAAAATGTATTTGTAACTAAGAAACGTGCAGAAACATTTTGTTTTAACGAACCAGAAAAGCACATGGGAATTTTTAATGGTATTTATTCACATAATTGCGAAATTACAGAATATAGTGACACGGAAGAATATGCAGTTTGCAATTTGGCAAGTATTGCTTTGCCAAAACTTGTAAAAGAAAACGGAGATTTCGACTTTGAATTTTTGCGAAATATCACAAAAATATTGGTAGGTAATTTGAATAAAATTATAGATAAAAACTACTATCCGCTAGAAAAATGTAAAAAGAGTAATCTTAGACATAGACCTATTGGTATAGGCGTGCAAGGTTTGGCGGATACTTTTGTAAAAATGGGGTTGCCTTTTGATTCTATGGGGGCAAAATTGTTGAATAAGCATATATTTCAAAACATATATTACGCTGCAGTTGAAGCTTCTGCAGATTTAGCATCTATTCATGGTAGTTACAAAACTTTTGAAAATAGTCCATCAAACCTCGGCCAGTTTCAATTTGATATGTGGAATGTTGAACCGGATAACGATCTTGGTTTGGATTGGGAATCTTTACGAGAAAAAATGAAAGCAGGAATGCGAAATAGCTTGCTGGTTGCTCCAATGCCTACTGCATCAACAAGTCAAATTTTAGGATGTAATGAATGTTTTGAACCATACACAAGCAATCTATACACTAGACGAACATTGGCTGGTGAATTTACGGTCATTAATCAAGCATTGATAAGAGAATTAATTAAACTTAAAATGTGGAATGAAAAAATGAAATCACGAATTATTATTCATGAAGGCAGCATTCAAAGTATTAACTGTATTCCAGACAGACTTAAAGATTTATTTAAAACAGCATGGGAAATTAAGCAAAAATGTATATTAGATATGGCAATAGAAAGGGGGCCTTATATTTGCCAAAGTCAAAGTTTGAATGTGTTTGTTAAAACCCCTACTTTTGCAATACTTAATAGTCTTCATACCTATGGATTTGAAAACGGGCTGAAAACCGGTACATATTACATACATAGTAGACCTGCATCTAAAGCTCAAAATTTTACAATTGACCCTAATGTAGAAAAGGAAATTTTAATGGAAGATCAAAAAGGAATATGTGAATTTTGCAGTGGTTAAAAAGAAATTGATAATTTTATAACAGACTATATTATAATATGTTATAAAATGAATGAACAAAATATTAGTAAAAAGATACACGAAATGGTTATTGCACCTGAAGTGAATACTTTTGATTATGGTGAAAAGGTTAATACGACGGATTGTTTTAACAATAAAGGCGTAGGATATATTGAAAATTTCAACGCAGATGGAACATTGTTCGTCAAGATACATATATCAGACATTGGAAAAGATTATAGTAGAAATTTTATTTCAAAAATTAAATAATATTATATAAAATGCAATACACAGAATATTACAGCGAACCGAAACCTAATGTTTATAGATTACCAATATACGTATCTGTTACATCAATATACAAAAACCAAGAAAGATTATGCAAAACTTTGTTATCGTTGAAAAATCAGACTCTAAGACCTAACAAAATTTATGTATATTTGTCAAGAGAACCTTATTTGTTAGATGATGGATTTAAAAATGGTATAACTGATGAATTACTTTTTAATGAACTTAGAAATCCGATATATCAAGTAGTATGGACAAAAAATGAGGGTTCTTATAGAAAATTATTACCAATACTTAGACAAAAATGGGCTGAAAATTGTGTTATTATTACGGTTGATGACGATGTTATGTATACAGAAGGATTAGTTGAAGAATTGTACTTCGACTTTTTAGATAAAGGTTGTTCAATTGGATATAGAGGATTTATATCTGATAAACCAGTAACACAATACAAAAATAGTTTAAGCAGAAAAAAAATATCAGAAGGATTATATAATTTTGCTACAGGAAAAGGGGCTATCTTATATCACCCATCATTTTTTCATAAAACATCGAAGGAAATTTTTGATTCAAATATTTATTTGTCAGACAATTTTAAAACAAAAGACGATATATGGTTTTATATAATGCGAATCAAAAATAACATTAATTTATACCTTGGAATGTTTGATTGGCTGTCAAAAGATAATACAAACTATAATCTTTCATTGGCAAATAATTATAATTCAATTGACGCGAATAATAAAGCATTAATATTACGATAGCTTAGTTCCAGTATTTGTGTCAAATTCTCTAGTAAGTATATTTTTACAAGTTGAATCACTCTTATAATTTAAAAATCCTGTCAATATATATCTAATACCGGAACTAATAGGCATTCCCTGATGATATTGTTTTCCAGAGAAAAATACACATTCACCTATTTTCAATTTCGTATGTTCATCAGTCATTATAAAGTGTGTTCCTCCATGCGTGTAAGTATCATTTAACGCAAGTACAAAACTCATTTCGGACCCATCTTGGTGTATATCAAGATGTTTTTGAGTGTTTTCGGAGTACTCATATTTTACAAAAAATAGTTCTTGTACACTTATTGTTAACGGGTCTGGTATATCAAACATGTCAGCAAAAATATTTACAATTTTGTTATTTACCAAATCTTTAAGTTTAGGGAAACTTTCCCACTCATCTGTAAGAACTTTATCAGTTGTTGGGTAATTTTTGTGTCTATCTATTTCAAATCCTCCAAATTTTTCAACATCGTTTAGGAAAGAAGTTAAATACCACGCACATTCATCGTGTGTTATCAACTTAACAATTTTATGTTTAAGATTTAAGCTGTTATTAGTATAAAATACTTTACAAGTTTTAATATCATTGAAAACTTGTACAAGTTTATCTTTCATATCAATTTCAAGCTGTTTTTTGTTTATTATGTTAAATGAATAATATGTAATTATTATCAACGACGTTGCAATTATTCCGTAGAAAACAATAATATGCATTTTAATAATATTTTCATATCTTTAATAATATTATTTTAAAATAATATTATAATATATCTTTTAAATTTATATCAAAATAACTATCTACTAAGCCAGTGTCTATATCTGATTCTTCGGATAATATTTCTTGTTCTATTAAGTCATTTTTTTTAATACCTATAGAATATTCATCTTGACTAGTATATGATGGTTGTTGGGTAATAATATTACGTGTTTTACTTTTTGTAGGTATTACAATGTTGTCGTTCTTTTTTAGAGATGTAATATTAAAATTGTGTATTATTTTTATCAAACAAAGACATATAAAAAATTGGCAAATGTTAGGCATTATTAGTGTAAATAACATTTTTCTTGTTCTTTTGAAAATCATGTTTATAATTAACTAAAAAACTATTTTTAAGTTTATTTATCACCCAAATATTTGCACGACCCCGTGCAAGTTCATAATTATACACTTCATAATTAATCTTATTTATGTCATTATTTATATTTTTACAATACTCTAATATATAAGGTTCTCCTGTTAGCATTTGGGGTGATGGATTATATTGAGGTGATATATCTATTATGATTACTCCAATTTTTGATATTTTTAGGGCATTGTTGATAATTTTTATTCTTGCTTCTTGGGGGACTTCGTGAAACAGAAATGATATTGTAACAATGTCATATTCATTACGATTGCCAAAATTTTCTGCATTTCCAATTTCAAATTTTTTGTATGGGAAAGTTTTCTTTGCTACATTAATCATTTCAATACTAGTATCGACTCCTATACTGTTCGGACCGTCATGGGTTGATAAACCAATTCCACAACCAATATCACATACTTTATAACTCAATGGTATACTCTCAACTACAAACTTCTTTCTAATATCAGTGTTGTTATATGCAAGTATGTCTATCATTTTTGTGAAAAAATTTGCGCTTCTTGCGTGGATTTTTCCACCTATACCAATATTCCCAAAATTATGTATTTTAGGATTAAACCAATACGGAGTATGAACCCTATTAAAAGATTCACACACATTATTGGTCGTCAATAATAAATATGACAGAAGTCTAACAATTTTCATTTATTTATATTATTGATTTTATAAATATTTATAAAATCAATAATAATTTATAATTTTGAAATTGATTTTGATTTTAAAAAATTTAAATAAATTAAAAATGAAGATTACAACAATTCTTATTTCAATGATTACATCGGTTGCAGGATTTTGCAATAATTTGCCCGGGTCAATCCTACCAATCAAGGAATTTGATCCACTTGGGTTTTCGAGTGGGATGTCTAAGCAAGATATGTATCTTATGCGAGAAGCTGAACTAATGCACGGTCGTGTAGGGATGATGGCATCCGCCGGTTTTCTAACACAAGAAATTTTTCACCCTATGTTCGATGGAAAGATTACAGGTCCTTCAATCGATCATATTCCACAGCTTCCTGTCTATGCAAATATTGCAATGACTATTCCAATTGTTTTTTCGGAAGCTTACAGAATTAATAAAGGTTGGGATAGTCCAAGCAACGGGTTTCAGGCTCTAAAGCCTAACTATTATCCCGGTGATCTTGGATTTGATCCTCTAAATCTATATCCAAAGACTGTTGAAAAACAACGAGAAATGCAAACTAAGGAACTACAAAACGGTAGGCTTGGTATGCTAGCAGCTGCCGGATTTTTGGCTCAAGAAACCTTTAATCATCAGCCTTGGCTACAATAAAAATTAATAATTAATAATTAACACGCAATTGCGTATTAATTATCGTACATGGTCTTCATTATTTCCAGAATAGATCGCCTAAACCGAACAAAGAAAATCCGATCTCTATTCTAACTGAGTTCAAGTGGTTGTGTTTGTTTTCATACCGTTCGTCGTGCTTATTGCTAAACACTGCTTTATTGAACGCATAAGAACTTTCCTTTTGCACGACTCATTTTCGTAATACCCTCAGAATTTTTTAACTTTATCTTGCAGCAGGCGTCGCTATTTGAGAATTTATATTCTTTTGAACAAATTTCCGAACTTAACCAATTCAATTAGCACTTGAGTAGTAGTATAATGTAATCAAAAGGTAGATTTTTTTGATATATTATCATCATAACTGGGTTAAAAAGCAGGATGTACGAATAAGAAATACATTCTACTACCCAAAACCACATATTTTTAACAAATAACAATATTACAAAGTAAGTTGTTCCAGTTGACAATATTGTTATTGACATTTTATTGCTCTTCAGATATTTTACTGTTAACCAATCGTGTATTATAGAAGATAATCATTGTACATAGCCGAAGTTATGTACAATGATTTAGGTTCATAATTTTCACTGCACATTAAAAACATACTATAAAAAAATTGATATAACTGCAAACTTGTTTTTTAAGTAAAAATAAATTATCAAAATTTGTAATTTTGATAAGCCCGTATTAATGTTATTGGAGCGAAAGATAAATCCGTCATTGCATCCGTCACAGGTGCATTTGCTATAAAACCTGAAATGGAAGTTGCATTTTTCTCAGCAAACCCGACTTTTGCAAGAAGTGTCAGACTCTATACATAAACAATATCTGTTAAAGAAATAATAATTTTGAAAAGATTAATCATTATTATTTCTTAATGCTAATAACTTATTTTACATTTCCCAACAATAATTTCTGTTATAAGTCATTTTGTATAAACACATAGTTAGTACATTAATAATCCTAGGCGGGTCAACCACAAATCAGAACCCCTGCCCGTAGTTGGGTTCTGATTTGCCGAAGGGTTGAAAAAGCCAAGATGTGGGGCTCTTGTGGTCGTAATCGGCCCATAAGTATATACTACCCACCACAAAGATGATAAAGGGATAGGTGAGAGGTGTTAGGTCCGTAGTTATATCACCGCTCATTTTATAATATATAATATTTAAGTTAATAAATATTAAAATGAAATGAATGTCTATACTTTTAATAACAGTGATTATGATTTTTACAAACATATTGGGAATTTGTATAAAAATAATTACAAGCAGCTTGCTAGTTTAGAAAGCATTCATAAATTACTTGAAACCTCTACACTAAACGAAAAAGACAAAGAATATTATAATACTATTCCGGACTTTGGAAAAGATAGAAATAGTATATTTGTTAAAGATTTTCATAAAGCATGGGATACAGATTATACTTTATACTAAATTATATATAGATTTTATTATAAAGTATGTAAAATTTTTGTTTCCTAACGAAACAAAAATTTTAGTTCAAAAAACACCAAATATTAGATTTCATTTACCAAACTGTTCTAATATAGGCAGAAGAGCGAGCGACCCAACATCTAATATAATAGGTATGCATTCAGACAATGAATTTGGTCATCCTTCTGAAGAAATTAATATAATTATTCCAATAACCGAAATGTATAATAGCAACAGTATATTTTATCAATCTGAAACTGGTTTTACAGATTTAAAATTAAATCGCAACGAATTTACATTGTTAAAACTTAATAAATTAAAACATTATAATTGTATAAACTATACAATTATTACACGTGTTAGTTTTGATGCACGGGTAATACCTTATTCAAAATATAATAAATCTATTGAAAATTTAAAATTTGTTCCAGGAGATTATTATATGATTATTTAACCAAATGTGTTTTCGCTATAAACAGAAAAATACAAAAAACCATCTTCGTCCTTGTATTGTTCATAAATATCATACAATTTTGTGTTGGATGTTGTCATTGTATTTTTTACACTTAAATATAAAGCTTTTTCAGAGCTAATACATTCAATACGTTGCCTTATAACATACAATAGATGTCCAACTGTTATATCACGTGGTACTAAGTATTTATGTTTATCTAATACAATACTGTTACCCCCTTCAGATATAACAACAGGTAGTTTATTAGTAAATTTCTTTAATATTTTTGAAGATTCGGTTTTACGTTGTTGTAGAGTATTATCTTTGCAAAATTTTTCCTTAAAACTACTCATTTAACTTTTAAAAATATTATTTTAAAAGTTTAATTATTATTCTCAATTTGTTGCAATTTGTTGTTTAAACTTTCAATATTTACATCAATCTTATTTTTCATATTTAACAAATCTTCCTGTTGTTTAGCTATAGATAATTTGTAACTTTCCGCGTTTTTTTTCTTAAGTTCTGTATTATCAAAATTACACATATCTGAAGTTGGATTCGGTTCTGAATATTTAAATTCATAATTTGAATTATTTTTATACTGTATAGGTTCAGTTAATTTTGTATTTACAGACGCTAGCGGTTCGCTTACTTTTAATCTGCCACGAGTATCAAAATTTCTCAACATTTAATATATTTTTACTATATTTTTAAATCACAATGGTAATAATTTATCTGGTTTGCAATTACCTTCGCCCCATCCAGCACCTCTATTACCATTAAATTTCTTATTATTTAGTGGTCTCCCCACAAAACCTCCAGAACTATTATACATAGAATATTGTTTTTGACCTTCTTCTGTGTTCATGAAATTATTACAAAAATCTCTACGCCATCCTGAAGTTGCCATATATGCTCCACCATCACATATTTTAGCAGGTGTTAATTCAAATAAAAAATCATCGCGTTGGGAAGACATATTATTACCAGAGTAAATTAACATTAAATAAAGTGATGACAATACACATGTTACAATTAAAACGTAGTATGGATTTAGCTTACCATTGATTGAATTCAATAATAAAGGTATCATTCCTGTGAAATACATTATAAATATGAGCAAAACAAAAAATATTATTTCTTTTCTACCTGTAACCATTTTTATTTATAATATTTTTATAAATAAAAATGGAAAAAACGTATATATCAGAACACCGTAATGGTACGGCTCCCACACCTACAGAATTAGATGAAGAGAATGCATGGACACCAGGTGTAGAAGCACTATTAAATAATTTAGCTTTAGAATGTAATAAATACAAAAAATTACATTCAAACAGTGCACGTGGTGCTTCAATAAAACATGGCCGTGCTATGTACTTAGCAATTGCTCTTGGCCCAATATCAGGTGTTGTAGCTTCAATTGGTGCGGTCATGCATCCTGAAGAAAACAAACTTTTCCCAGTATTAGAAATATGTTTAGGTTTTTTATCAGGTATAATTTTAGGGAGTATTAAAGTTGCAAAATTTGACGAAAAAAGTACCACCCATAAAATAGCATGTGCAAAATATACATCTATGATTTCAAACATAAAATTTCAACTTGCGTTACCAACAGAGAATAGAGATAACCCAGTTGAATTCATGAAATGGGTTGAAAATAAATACGACGAATTATTATTACATTCCCCATTAATAGATGATAAACTTAATACAGTGCACGATGATTCATTTGATCATGTTGAAAGATCAACTTGTCTTAAGGACGTTCCTACTGATAAAAGCTTGCAGTATGAATTGAGTAGATTAAATAAATTATAAAAAATATTTTTTAAAATTAAAATGGTAAAAACCCTTGAAAATTATTTAAACGAAATAATCAACTCTCAGTCAGATTTAAAATTGTTGCTTGAATATATTTCAGAACTAACAAAATCAAAAAGTTTAATTTTATACAAATACCATTTGAATAAATATAATAAAATAACAGATATAAATGCAAATAATCTTAATTTGCATATTATTAAAGATATAAACAGGATTTTGTTTTCAAAAAACCAAAATTTATTTGATGTTTTTAAGAGTGTTGAAGTTGTTGAAAACATCAGTAACAAAAAGTTGATAAATAAAACAACTGGAAATTGTTTGAATTTTTACGAAGAAATACCCGGCGAATACAATACAATAGAATATACATCTGATAACGATCTTAAAAATTTCTTATTTATACCAGTTTATAACGAGAAAAAACAAATTGGATTGTTATGTTTATTTGATATTGAGGATTTTTCAGAAATATTGCTTACCGAATTGACACCGTGGCTTTCTTTAATACAGTTATCGATTTTATGTAATATAGAACGTAATGATACTTTTATAGCAAATATGAGTCATGAAATCAGAACACCATTAAATGGTATTATTGGTTACAATCAATTATTACTTGAAACACAACTAACTAAAAATCAAAATGTATATGTTAAAAATATGAACGAGTGTTCAATACAACTTATGCAAATAATTAACGATATTTTGGATTTTTCTAAATTAAGTGCCGATAAAATGGTATTAAATAATGAATACTTTACAATAACTGATTTGATAAATCAGTTAAACTCGTCTATTGTTCATAAACTTAGTGAGAAAAAGCAAAAATTACTCTTTAAAAACGAAGTAAAAACAGACAATTATATATGTGCTGATAAAAATAAAATATTACAAGTATTGGTGAATCTTGTATCAAACGCACATAAATATAGCGGTATTGAGAAAAATATTATTGTTGAATTTAAGTACACAGATTCACATTTTGAAGTGAAAGTTATTGATGACGGGGTAGGAATACCTCACGACAAATTATCTGAAATATTTGATATTTATACTCAAATAGAATTTACTACAGGTTCTGGTTTAGGACTTGCAATATCTAAAAAATTAGTTGAGATGCTAGGAGGTACTATAAATGTAAAAAGTGTAATAAACAAAGGTTCAACATTTGCTTTTACTTTTGAATACACAAACGCAAATTCTATAACAGACGCTTTGAAAAAAGATAGTTTATTCAATTTACAAGATAAAAATGTATTAATAGTAGATGACAATTCAGACAATAGAATATTATTATCGGAAATATTATTTGACTGGAAAATGAAACCTGTAATTTGTGCGTCCGCGCTTGAAGCGTTTAAACTAATACTTGGAAAAAGATACGAATTCGATATTGCATTAATAGATATATGCATGCCTACAATTAGCGGTATTGAATTAGCATCTCAAATAAAATCAGAACTTCCTGATTTACCAATGATCGCATTGTCATCTGTTGATACTTTTGTAAATACAATTGAATTTTCGGACGTTGTTAAAAAGCCTTATAATAAAGTAACTTTGTTTAATTCTATTCAATCATGCATGAAAACAAAATACACCGGTAATATGTCTGAAAATTTTATTGTTAAAAATCACAAAATTTTGATAGCTGAAGACGTTGCATATAATAGAAATCTAATGGTCAATATTATGGAAAATATGGGATATGTTAATATTGATAGCGTAAGCAACGGCGAAGAAGCAATAAATAAAATTAAAGACAAGATTAAAAACGACAAAATGTATGATATTTTGATTTTAGACATAAAAATGCCTATTAAATCAGGTATTGATGTTATAAAACATTGTTATTTTAATAATTTAAGGAACATTAAAATTATTGTATTAACTGCATCTATTATTGAAAATGACAAAAAATTATGTCTAGACTTAGGTGTCACTTCTTTTTTACATAAGCCTATAGATATTGTTCAATTGAAGAAAACACTTAATAATTCATATTAAATTGCATAGGGTCAGGCCTTTTGTGCAAAACTTTGATAGGTGCATGAGATCTTAATTTATGCGAATTAAAATCTCCCAATACAGTAGTCCAAACTGTCAATTTTTTGTTGTTTTCATCCATACCCATTTGCGTTTTAACATTTTGTACAATTATTTCAATTGCTTCGTTCGTAACATGATTATAATAATCAAACACAGACTCAGATTTTATTGTGTATCTTGAATATATACCTCCTGTTTCAGGAGTAAAGTTTTTCCACACATCACTTAATACACCTGATATAACATTCAAGCCGACAACAATTTTTTTATTTTCAGCTGCAACACCTTGAAGCAGTTCTGTGATCTTTTTTTGTATAATTAACAAATTAGCATCATTAAATAACTGTAAATATTCAGGTGTAACAGTCTTGTCCCAGCCAATGTATCTGTAATTGTTTAAATCACTGAAAGTTTCTGATTGTTGTAAGAAAGATCTATTATTAGGGTCATTTAATAATGATGTATCATTTAATAACATACTTGAATATACTTGTTCACTCTTTTGATTTTGCATTTATTATACTATTGAATTATATTTAAAATAATAATAATTTATTATTAAAATGCGAAATACTGTAAATGTTTTATATTACAGCACTTACTCACCTAGCAGCACCGCTTTGTTCAATATGATTAAAGATAATAATGTCAATATTACTGACTTATTCTATATTAAATTAATAAATGTTGATTGTAATATAATCAAATTAAAATTGTTAAAAACGAAAAAAATTAAAATGGATAAAGTACCTTGTTTATTATGTATTGATCCTATGGGTAATATTAAACAATATTATGGTAAGGAATTGTTTGATTTGTTTAGAAATATTATTAAACAGGAACAAGATAAAGTTCAAGAAAAAGAATTATACAATACATTAAATGAAGAAGTTAAAACTATTACAGATGATTTACAAAAATGTGCGCGTCAGAGCTCATCTTTAATTAATACAGTTGATGAATACGAAAATTATATTAACGACATTAATACCAAATATCAATCATTAGAAGAAGAATTAAACAATACAAAACTAGAGATGGACGCATTAAAAGAAGAAAATATTGAAAGAACGGTTAATTTTAAAAAGAAAGTTGAATTTACAACCCATTCTGATGGACCCGCTGAAAATGAAAGTCAAATAGACACAACAGAATTGTCTGAATTGAATCCAATGGGTGGTTCAATAAGAACAGATAGTTTAAACTACGATAATAATGTTGATTTTGGACAAATACAAGAAGTTAACAGAGATGTTTCTCATAAGCTTGAAGCAAATAATATTATGCAGCAAGCTGAGCAAATGCAAAAATCTAGAGATGAATAAAAATTCTAATTTAAATTTTGCACATTAACAATAAAATATGAGTAAAAAGCTAAAAACAATTGTACTTGATTTAGATGCTACAATGATACATTCCAGGGAATTAAAAAATTCGAAAGATGATGCTTATTACGGCCTCAAGAAGTTTGAAAATTTTTACGTAATGTCAAACGATTACATAGTTGTGGAAAGACCTGGTTGTCAAGAATTTCTAAGTTATTTATTTAAAAATTTTGAACATGTGATTGTTTGGACAGCTGCAAGTAAAGATTACGCAGAGTTTATTATTGACAAATGCATAACAAAAGAAGAATCAAGAGAATTGTCTTGGTATTTTTTTTCATATCATTGTAACTTATCTGAAGACAAGTATTGTTCTTCGAAAGATCTTAAATTACTTACACAATATTTCAACATTGACGACTGCGATGATTGCAGTATTTGTATTTTAGATGATTATTCAGATGTTGCAAAAGGCAATCCCGGTAAATGTATTATTGCACCGCCTTTTGATTCCGAAGAAGAAAAGTCATACAAAGATGGATTTTTCAAAAAACTGATTGAGTGCTTTGAGAAAAATATGGATGTTAATTCTATAAATGATTATATTCAATGTTAGGTTTTAATTTATTTTACTAAAATAAACATATGAATATACCTAATTAATCACAACTTATAATACCAAGGAAGATATTAACCCTTGGTAATTTAATTCAACAGCTATGTATCAAGATATTAATACTTGGTATCTAAAAATACTCCATATAGTATATTTGTTACAAATTCGGAAAATACAAAATTTAGTGACTATATACAACAAAATCCATATATTTATCATTTTTATTAGGATAATGTTCAAAACCCTAATAAATTATCGTACGCTGATCACAATTTAAAATCTTTCTATGAATGTTTGTCTGTTAATAAATGTTTTGAGTATTACAAAGAGAAATTATTAAAGTTTGATATGATATTTATACTTACAGGGAAGTATAAATTTGATTTAGAAAAATATTACCAACCAATATTTCAGATTACGATTTTTGTTAGATTAAATAATAAAGTAAGAGACGAAATTAATAAAACAGAAACTAGTTCTTATTGGATGTTAACAAAATTAATAAGGTCTAAACCGAAATTTCTTCTTGATAAATTTTACAAAAGCATAAAATACACAGATTACCCACAATTGAAAATTTAGCCAATTGGTAAAAAAACGAAAAAGTTGGAGTTTTACGCAAATTATACGAGAACACTAATTATAAGTATCTTAAGAATATTTATAATTATAATAAAAAGTTTTCTACTTAATTCCAAAGAATTCTGTTATTAATAGTAATATTGAAATTTTTATTTAAATTGAAATTTAAGAGCAAAAAATTTAAAATTAAATAATATGGATGATTTTACCGGTTTTGACGAGGCTATGCAAGCCTATGAAAATAATAGAAAAACTAATACTGAAAAATGTGCTAATATTACAGTGAAATGCTTACATACAGAAACCGTAAAAGAAAATGATATAATTAGCTGCTGTGCGTGTGGCGAAGTTATTAAAAAAGTTATTGCGAACGAAAGAGAATGGCGTTATTATGGCAGTCAAGATAGTAAGAGGAGTGCTGACCCTAGCAGAGTACAGATTAGAAAAATAGAGTCTAGAAGTATTCATAAAGATGTAGAAACTCTTGGATTTAGCGATAATATAGTGAATACAGCGGATAAATTATACAATCAAGTAACAAATGGATCAATTTATAGAGGTAATTCTCGGAAAGCAATAGTATTTGCGTGTATTTTTCATGCTTATAAATTACAGGGGAATCACCAACTTCCAGAAGATCTTATTGCATTATTTGGTTTAGATAGGAAAAATGGACTAAAAGGTCTAAAAATAGTGAATGTAAACGCACCTAAAGATTCTCCTATTCATAATACATCCATTACCCCAATCCATATTATTAAACAAATTATGTTAAAATTCGAAGCAAATGATGAAATGATTGAGGAAGTAAATGAACTTTATAAAAAAATTAACAATAGATCTTCTAAGTTAAATAGATCCAGACCGCAATCTGTAGCAGCCGCTCTTACATTTTACTGGATTTGTACAAAAAACCGAAAAATAACGATTAAAGATTTTTCTAAAAAAGTTGAACTGTCTGAATTGACGATAAGTAAAAATACAAAAGAGATTGCAAATATTCTTGGTACTGAAATAAATATATGTTGACCATAATATATAATTTTTATTATATATTATAAACCTTTCTAAAATTACAGGAGAAAATTTGTCACGGTGGCTACGCGTCGTACCTGATTATATTGTTGAAAGCATTTGTTGTATCTTTTAGATCTTTTTGTACGCTAATAGCTAAAGTTGCTTGAAGTTGCCGCACGCGCTCCGCCCTCCGCGTCTGTAACTCCTCCGCCTCCGCCTCCGCCTGCGCCTCCGCGCGCTTGTAATTGCGCTCGTCGGCCTTTTGTTCCACCCGTACACGCATATTTTTGTACTCCAACTCTTTATCATCTGTTTGCGGCTTTACGTTCGCCGCCTCGGCCTTTTCATCGCTCTTTGTCATGTCCCGCGCCGCCGCCCGCGCCACCGCCTCCGCGGCCGCGTTCGCACGCCTCCCCACCCGCTTCGCCTCCGCCTCCGCCTCCGCCTCCCGCGCCTTGGCCGCGCCGAGCTCGGCCTGCACGGCCAAGGCGGCGGCGGTGGCGGCGGCATTCGCGGCGGCGCGGCGAGAGGCGTTCGCACGCCTCCCCACCCGCTTCGCCTCCGCCGTCGCCTCCGCCTCCGCCTCCGCCTCCTTCGCCTTGGCCAGTGCTATCGCCTCCGCCTCGGCCGCCTTCTTCGACGCGGTCTCTTCATCGGCCACCGCCTCGGCCAGTGCCACCGCCGCCGCGTCCGCCATCGCCGCCGCCTCGGTCGCGGCCTTTGTCTTGGCCAGTGCCGCGTCCGCGTCGGCGGTGGCGCGGGCGTTCTCTTGCTCAGCCTCCTTCTTTGCTG
>Ga0129327_10000414_pt1 | contig 25997 bp, 23 predicted proteins | sample CPBDNA_6_FD_111799 | JGI IMG/M metagenome (GOLD analysis project Ga0129327, IMG submission 111799) | Freshwater to marine salinity gradient microbial communities from Chesapeake Bay, USA - CPBay_Spr_31_0.8_DNA | ecosystem: Environmental > Aquatic > Marine > Coastal | place: USA: Chesapeake Bay... | reverse complement strand
TCGATGTTGCCCGTCACTCCATTGCCGCGTAAATACTTCTACCAAGCTGGGGTTGCGACCGGGTAAAGATTCAATGATCTGTCGAATATCAAGTGGCTCGTGGGTATCCCAATGGATGCGATCGCAGCGTCTGGGTTGCGCCTGATTAAGAATCTCCGTTTCGTGGAGACCTCGAACATAGATATCGGGGACTTTTCGTCCAGATCTATTTGTTGAAGTCGTTATAAATTCATCTTCTGATTTTTCATCCTCGGAATTCATGGCGATTAGCCAACGAGGTGAAGGACGCGTGCGTCGCCCACGATACTTGCGGGCTCCATTGCAAGAAACGCTTGAGCCGCCTCGGCCTCAGCGGATCCACGTGCAGGTAGTGCAGCGAGGACAGGCTCACATGAACTTAATCGTTGAATGATCTGTGACATGAGGTTCATTGCAGAGATCGCTCGCGGTGATGCGTTCCTGATCTCCTCGAGGGTACCCAGGGTGATGGAAAAGGTGACGCTCAGCGCTTGATCATCGTGACTCAACCCGACAAGGCTTACCGGTACCGATTCCGCAGCATCAAAGATAGCTGTCAACGCCTTGGCCACGGGTGCGAATTTCTCCAACGAACTTGTCAACTTAAGTCCGACATCAAGCTGCGTGCTCAGGCCCGCGAAATCGTCGAGGAAAGAGTCTGGTGCAATTTCGTTGCTACTCATGAACTCCTCCTTCGACTCTAAATATTATGAGAACTGTACTACGTCCCATATCGAACTACTTACTTATGAAAGATCCTGGTTATGAGAGATCCTGAAAATGAGTATGTTGGTCGACGAATTCCTCCGCCGACCAACACTCAAATGACACGATTTCAGGTCTCGAACTACGACCCTGCCACAACCACGATGCCTGCAGAGGGGCACGTTTGCGTCGTTGGAGTAACGAACCCACCCTGCGAGGAGTCGTACACGTAAACTTCCTGTGATTCGGCGTTGCAACCGACAATCGCATATGAACTGGTGTTGTTCGTAACTGAGATCCCATTGCCCTGCGAAATTGCTGCTCCATAGGGGGCGGTGGTGAGGTCTACCCCAGCGGCTGGGTACACGCCATTTTGTGTGTACGCAGTTTCGAGAACAGTTGCGACGTTGCGCAAATCCGATTCCACGGAGGCATTGCGGGCCGTGTTGCGCTGGTTGAGGAATACCGGAATAGCAATGGCGGCCAAAATACCGATGATGGCAACCACCACGAGCAATTCGATGAGGGTGAACCCCGACTCGCGCTGGTCTCGTGGGGTGTAGATGCGAGATAGCATGTTGAACTCCTGTCGAAGGACCCCTCATTGCTTCGGGGTAGCCCACCCACTCTGGGTAGACATTGAGGGTTTCGGACCAAAAAGACCAACAGATACCCGTCGTCGCGGAAAATTGTTAAAAATTTCTTCCCAATTACCGAATGAGCTCGAAAATATTGAAAATCGGCAAATACAAGGCGATAATCATGCCTCCTACCAAGCCCCCTAGGACCACAATCATGATGGGCTCAATGAGGGCCATGAGTTGCTCGGTGGTGGCTTCGACCTCTTGGTCATAGAAATCGGCAATTTTGCCCAACATGTCGTCCAGGGCACCTGTTTCCTCGCCAACGGCGATCATTTGGACCACCATGTCGGGGAACACCGGGTGCTCGGTGAGTGGCTTCGCCATTCCGCTGCCTTGTCGGACGCTCTCTTTGACTGCCTCAACAGCACGCGAAACAACCACATTCCCTGACGTATCGCCCACGATGTCCAGCGATGTGAGTATTGGAACACCTGCCTTAAGGAGCGCGGAGAAATTTCGCGAAAAACGAGCGAGGGCCACTTTTTGGAACAAGTTACCAAAAACTGGAATCCTGAATTTTAACGGATCGACCACATTGCGAACGGCCAGCGATGTTCGGTTGCGTCGATACCAGATGACAAGTCCAGCCGTTATCGCAATCGTGGGGAGGAAAAAGATGGGATTCTTAAAGAGGTTCGAGAGGTTGACCAAGAGTTGAGTTGGAGCCGGCAAGCTTCCACCGAATGAGGCAAAAAGGTCAGAGAAAATGGGAACGACAAAAATGAGCATTCCAATTGTGATCGCAACCGCGATCACAGCCACGGCAACCGGATATGTCAAAGCCGACTTGATCTTTCCACGAAGTCTGACATCAGCCTCTAACGATTCAGAAATCTCAATCATTGTGGTGTCAAGAAATCCACCAACCTCGCCGGCCCTTGTCATGCTCACCATCAGAGGGGGGAATTCCTTGCGCTTGGCCATGGACTCGGACAATGAGGAGCCTTTTTCAACCTCAAACTTAATTTCCAACAGGATTTCTTGCAGCCGAACACTCTCGGTCTGCTCAGAGAGAATTGATAAGGAACGAAGGATGGGCAGCCCCGAGGAGAGCATAGTGGCAAATTGTCGGGAAAAAATAGCAAGATCTTTGAGCTTTACTCGCCCTTTTCCTATTCTGATTTCCTTGTTAAATCCAGCGTTTGTGATCTCAACGGCAATCGGCGTCAATCCCAGTTGACGTATGCGTGAGACAGCCTCGGCTTCGGTTGAAGCTTTGATCTTTTGTTCAACCAAACGCCCTTGTCGCGACCGAGCTTTAACAAGGTAATCAGTTTGCGGCATCGTTGGTCACTCCCAATAATTGGTTGAGCTCTGAAAGATCCGAACTCTTTTCCGCTGCAACCCGGTATTCAACGGTGCCGTCAGACACTAAGCGCGCCAAATCCTGATTAAGGGTATGCATGCCTGATTTGGAACCCGTCTGCAGCGACGATGCAATGGACTGTAATTTACCTTCTCTGATCAAGTTGCGGATCGCAGGCGTCGCAATCATGATCTCCGTGGCGGCAACACGTCCCTTGCCATCGGACGTCTTGCACAAGGTTTGGCACACCACGGCTTCCAGTGAATTCGAAAGTTGGGTTCGCACCTGTGACTGTTGCTCGGGCGGAAATACATCGATAATCCTGTCAATCGTGCTTGCAGCGGAGCTGGTGTGCAAAGTTCCCAAGACGAGGTGACCGGTCTCAGCCGCCGTCAACGCAATGGAAATAGTCTCAAGGTCCCGCATTTCGCCCACGAGGATGATGTCTGGGTCCTGTCGCAGTGCATGCTTGAGCGCGTTGGCAAATGACCAAGTGTCCTGGCCCACCTCTCGTTGGCTCACCACACTCTGCCTGTGTTTGTGCACAAATTCAATAGGGTCCTCGATCGTCACGATGTGACTTTTTCGAGTTCGATTCGCCCTGTCCACTATTGCGGCAAGTGTGGTGGACTTGCCTGAACCAGTGGGTCCTGTCACGAGGACTAAACCCCGCGGCAAGCTCGACAGGTCCGCTAATTGTCCAGGCATATTGAGCGCCTCCAGTGGAAGAATCTCCCATGGAATTGTGCGAAACACCGCCCCCATGGATCCTTGCTGCTGCATTAAGTTGACACGAAATCTTGCAGCGCCTGGCAGTTCGTAGGCAAAGTCCAATTCTTTGTTCTCTTCAAATATTTGCTTTTGATGATCGGTGAGAATCGAATACACCGCCTCTTGTAATTGCCGTGGAGTGAGTGCCGAAGAAGCCGATGCTTGAGTGATCGGTTCAAGTTCACCGTTAATTCGAATCATGGGTGGTGAATTGACACTGAGGTGCAGATCGGATCCACCAACCTCGAGCAGGTGCAGCAATATGGAGTCCAGTGATAATTCGCGAATATGAGCGCGCGGATCCCCTGGATGTAGCGCAATGATCCCTTGTTCAGAAGTGCCCGAGGGAATACTGGGAGCAAAATCTTGGGAACTGGAAACGGCTGACTGTGAGCCCGCAGATGGGTCTGCTACCGGCAAGGAGAAATCTTTGTTATTCACTGTGTCCGCCTCACGCAATAATTCTTAGGACTTCGGGGATTGTGGTCAATCCTTGAGCGACTTTAAGCCAACCATCTTGACGCAGAGTACGCATGCCCTGCTCTACCGCCAAAGCTTTGACTTCATCAGATGTGGCATTACGAACTGCCAATGCCGCTAAGCCATCGCTCATGGTCATAACTTCATGCAGGCCAACCCGTCCACGGAATCCCGTATCAGCGCACCGACTGCAACCGACCGGCTCAAAAAATGTTGCTTCAACATCTGGTGAATATTCAAACCCAACGGCCGCAAGTTCGTTCGGCGAAATTTTCACCGGACGCTTACAAGCCGGGCACAATCGTCGCGCAAGTCGTTGGCCTGAAGCGCAGGCCAATGCCGATGAAACCAGGAAAGGTTCAATTCCCATTTCAGTTAATCGAGTCAGGACACTTGGCGCATCATTGGTGTGCAAGGTGGTGAGGACCATATGACCGGTCAACGCTGATTCAATGGCAATGCGCGCTGTCTCATGGTCACGTATTTCTCCGATCAGGATGATGTCGGGATCCGCTCGCAGGATTGATCTCAAAGAGGATGCAAATGTCAAGCCTGCCTTGGAATTAGTTTGAACCTGGTTAATCCCCGGTATTCGATATTCGACCGGATCCTCGACAGTCACGATGTTTACTTCGGGTCGAACCATCGAATTGAGCGTTGCGTATAACGTGGTGGACTTTCCCGACCCAGTTGGCCCACTCACAATCACCATGCCGTACGGACGGGTATATGTCTCCCTCCACCGGAGGAGATTTTCCGGAGAGAAGCCAAGATCTGATAACTCCATCTGTGCAGCCGTGTTATCAAGAATTCGCATGACAATTTTTTCACCCCACACGGTGGGGATTGAATTTACTCGGAGGTCAACCTTCTTTTTGTTGACCACAATTGTCAGGCGACCATCCTGTGGGATTCGCCGTTCAGCGATATCCATGTCTGAAATGATTTTGAGTCGTGAGATGAGCGCCGACTGCACTTCCTTTGGAGCAGGTGCGACTTCTTTCAGTACACCATCAATTCGATAACGAATTCGGATGTAGTCCTCTGACGGCTCGACGTGGATATCCGAGGCATTGTCCGAGATCGCTTGACTCAACAGCAGATTGACGTAACGAACCAGAGGAGCATCGGTGGTCGATGCAACTGGCGCAAGAATGTCGATTGCCTGTTCCTCGTGAAGCATGTCTTTGACAAGTTCGCCTAACTCTGCTTCGGCGCGGTACTCCATGTTGATTCGGGATGCAATCTCGGCCTTCATGCCACAAACAAAAGTGACGGGGTGTCGAGTTATGGCCTGTAGGTCATCCCTTATTTGCCAGTCGGCAGCAGTCTGCGAATCGGTCGCGATTAATAGTGCGTCGCCCGCAAAATCAATTGGAATTGCACCATATTTTCTGGCTTGATCTCCGGAGAGCAGTCCAGATGCGCTTGGATTAATTGTGAGGTCCATGATCTCAACAAACTGCAATCCCGCTGCTTCGACTGTCGCTTTAACAACTTGCCTCTTAGAAATGGCACCCATCGCCACAAGTGATTTGAGCGGATTGTCACCCTCGCGTCTTGAGTGGGAGATAACTTCATCGGCCTGATTTTGGGTGATCAAGCCTTGCCTGATTATTACGTCTAGAACCGACTCACTCATGTAGACCTCTATACCCAGATTGTTTAAGTGACAATCGGAAGTCACTCATGGATGTAATAACACTTTCAGCTGACTCGAGGGAAACATCTCCCGCCAACACGCGTCGCACAGCGTCCTGTTGCAATGTAAACATTCCATAAAAATCGCCCTCCTGCATGATCTCAAAAAGCTGGGATGTTTTTTCTGGATTACTAATTGCCTGCTTCACCCTGGGTGTCGTAACGGCAATTTCTAGCAGCAAAGACCGCTTATCCGGGGTGCTAGATGCAACTAGGCGTTGGCTGATCACGCACTGCAGAACCTCCGCCAACACATTGCGAGCGTGTACCTGCTCCTCTTGTGGAAAGAGATCAATTGCCCGCTGAACCGCATCAACCACGGATGCCGCATGAATACTCGCAAGAACCAAATGCCCCGTCTCAGCAGCTTGAAGCGCAATGGACATGGTCTCGAGATCTCTGATCTCACCGATGACTATGACATCTGGGTCTTGGCGCAATCCCGACCGTAATGCGGAAGCAAAATCGGAAGTATCAATGCGCACCTCGCGTTGACTCACCGAAGAAAGCTGATCCGCGTGAAGGAACTCAATCGGGTCCTCGATCGTGAGAATATGAAAGGCGCGCTCAGCGTTGATAAGCCCCACCATCGCAGCTAACGTGGTGGATTTACCTGAACCTGTTGGACCACAGATGAGGACCAAGCCGCTTGCCGCAAGTGCGCCTTGGCGTGCTGTCGCGGGAAGCCCCAGTTCCTCCAACGTGGGGATCTGCTCACGCACATGCCGTAACACCATGGAGTCGAGCCCACGGGAACGATAAGCATTCACTCGGAACCTGCCCACGCCCGGAACATGTAGTGCAAAATCGTGGTCACCACGAGCCACATAATCCGCTTGTGCCTCTGGCGTGCCGAGAGAGTTGTGCACACAATCAGCCGCCCAGTCAGCGTCGACCACTGGAAAATTGAGAGGCTGCAGTGCGCCACCAATTCGCGCCAACGGTGGCTTGCCCACCCTGAGGTGAATATCCGACGCTCGATGGTCCACGGCCTCGCTAAGGATTAAATCGAGAGCCAAATCAGGCCGCCCCTGCTCAGAAGTGAAAAGTGGATCCACGCTCACCGGCGCCCATTGATCCACGACAGGAAGTTCCATAGTGGGTGTTTCGGCTTAAAAGGGGGGCGAGTGGTCCTTAGTGCACGAAAATTCAAAAAAAATCACTAAAACGTGCCGCCGAGCGGTCACGCCATCCCAATTGGGCCGATACCAACCCTAGGAAGTGACCAACTGACCGAAGTGACCAACTGACCTAAGCGGCCGCGAAGCGAGGAGACGAACCTACCCATGACTGGGACATCTCTCTCACAAACGCGTTCAAAAACGGCCCACCGCATGGTGGGACTAGACCTTGGGACCAGCGGTATCCGGGCGGCCGAACTGCGCCACAACCGAACAACCAATACCTACGAGGTCGCCCGCGTTGCCAGTGTTGAACTTCCTCATGGGGCGGTTCACAATGGTGAGTTCGTCGACATCAAAATGGTGACCAAAGCTTTGAAAAAACTGTGGAAGCAAGGGAGATTCTCCACTCGTAAAGTGACCTTCGGCATTAGTGATTCCAGCGTAATCACCCGACAATTGGACTTACCTTGGATGCCACCTGCGGATTTCGCACAGGCTTTGCCCTATCAAGTGAATGAGGCACTCCCCGTGGAGACTTCCACCGTTGAAATGGACTATCACCTACTGCGCCAACTCCCAGGAAAAGATTCACAAGGTCAGGAGATGACACTTAACCGCGTCCTCATCGTGGCCTCAAATCGGGATTCAGTCACCGCCGAAGCACAATTAATAAGGAAATCCCACCTGATTCCGTTAGCAGCCGACTCCGCACCCTTTGCACTTATTCGAGCAGCCTGCCAAGGAAAAGTTCCCCACGATGATCGAATGCGCGTCATTGCTGACCTAGGTTCTGAGCAGCTCACCGTGATTGTTCACCAAAACGGTCAACCGCGTTTCATCCGAACTATTTCGAACTTTGGCGGCGACTCGGCTACTCACGCTATCGCTAATTTCCTTGACCTGAGTCAAGATGCTGCGGAGGAACTTAAAAAGTCCACGGGTCTCAATGGGCCTATCCAAGAAGTTGCCGCAATTCCTGAGTCCACCGTGTTTCGCAGTATTGTCACTCCTGAGCAAGAAGTATTGGACCCTGCGACTCAGGCCACCATCAATTTGCTTAATCCTTGGGCGACCACATTAATCAAAGAATTACGCGACTCCATCGATTACTTTGTTTCTTCGACCCCAGGCACGGTCATTTCTGATGTCACCTTATGCGGTCGCAGCACTCACCTAGCTGGCTTGCAGGAGAGAATTGCAACGGAGTTGCCATATCCCGTTGCAATGATGGAACCTCTTCTTGGCCTGGAATCATCAAATAAGGTGTCCGCACATCCCCCAACCGACACAACTTATGCCGTGGCCATCGGGTTAGCGATGGGTGCGCAATGACATCAACCTTGGGAAATCTGCGCGAGAAACTAAATTCGCTCGGTAAGGCAAAGGAGCCATCCTCAGGGGTGCGGCGAGACGATGTCACACCCCATTTTGCCAATGAAGAAGTCTCGTTACCCCGCGTCAACCTCTTGCCCCAAAGTGTCAGGGATTCAATTCGCATTGGCGCTTTGCTCAGAAGGGCAGGAATTACTGCTGTCGCATTAATTGTGGTTACAGCTGTTATCTGGATCTTTCAAGGTCCGACTATCGATCAAGCACAGGGCAAGCTCGACCAAGCACAGTCGGACAATCAAACATTAAACACGCAAATTAAGTCACTGTCTCCTATTGGCGAGCTCTACTCTGCTTTAACACGACAACAGGAATTCGTTCAGGACACACTGGCTGCATCCCCCACCGCCTCAGAAATTTTTATCAGGCTCCAGGATGCTGCATCGGATACCGGCAAAACTCCCGTTCAAATTACAAGCGCATCCATTGCCTATCACGGCATTCCCGAGTCGGGGGATACTCTGAATCCGTGCCCCAACCCCGATCCATTCAACGAATCAATCACATTTGGCTGCTTAAGCTTTAATGCGAGTGCAAGTTCTCGAGACCAGATTTCGAGTTTCTTGAACAATATTGCGACCGACCCACTCTTTGTTGGGGCTTATGTTGACTCTTCAGTTGTCAACCCATCGATCACTGACGGCAATCAGAGCAAAGAGAACCAAGTTACCTTTTCAGGTAGCGTCGGGGTCACCCTTGAAGGTCTCCAAACCCCGTTGACGCCCGAAGAAATAATGGAAATCATCACTCCAGCGCCTGATACAACAACTGATCCCAATGCAACCACAGATGAGGTGAACTGACCGTGCTCAGAGATCGCATTCGCCTCGTCACAGTTAGTCTGATTTTGGGTCTAATAGGCCTTACCGCAGTCTTGTGGTTTGTCGTCATTTCACCTCGCCTTTCTATTGCAGGTGAATTGGAATTAAAGAGCGCCGACATCGAGCTGACTAACCTTGGCTTGTTAAAGCGACAGCGCGATTTTCTCGATTTAGCCGATCGCGCACCACAAGCCGCGGCTGAGGCTCAAATTCTGTTTTCACGGATGCCGGAAACAGCCCAGTTGCCTTCCCTTCTCGATCAAATCGGTCAAGCAGCCCTAGAGGCCGGGATCAGCCCCAGCAGCATTCAGGTGATCAATGCTTCCATTCCAGTAAGTACAACGGAAGCCACCCAAGGGAGTGCCAGTGAAACTCAGAAAGCTCTCGGAGTGCAGTTGGCCACTCTTGAATTGGACATGACCGTTGACGGATCCCGAGCAGATCTCCTTACTTTCATGGACAATCTGCAGGAACTTGATCGCGCTTTACTTATCACCTCGACAGACCTCGTTGATCTCCCGCTGCAGGTCGAAGGGAGCGAACAAACATTGACCATTTCCGCCACATTATTTGTGCTGGAATCAAGCCTTCCTGACTTAGTCATGAACGCTCAGGCAATAATCGATCGAGCACAAGCTGAGTCCGGCGTAGCACAAGCTTCTTGAGTTAACAGTCTTACGATCGAACGAAACTAAACAGCCGGCAGGACCGCTCTTAGGCGCACAGCATCCGCATCTCCCATGAATTGGGTTATTGCGGCTCGCACTAAGTGTGCGGCTGCCGCAAAGTCCTGCGGCAGTTCATCGATCAATGACGCGCAGTGGGTAGCAAGCTCCCATCGAATTTGAACCGTGAATAGATTACGGTCCCCCGCAGCATGCGCCGATTCGACCAAATAGGCATCAAGGGCAGTGAAGTCGCTCGCGAACATCAAATTAATTGCCTGCTCAATATTTCCAGAACTATGCGCAGTGAAAGCCTGCACGCTCAATGTCGAGGCTGCCTGCATTTGCTTTCGAGCATAACTCTGCGGGGTCATTCCTTCAAGCCGCTGTGCCGCGTGCGCGGCGATAACGTCACTCGATGGAAAAGCAATGTTGTCAAAAGGTTCGACGTCAATCATTAACGCCTGGAATCCCCGAATGCCAACGTTACTCAGAATCGGCTCAACTTGTGAACGTACAGCGAGAAGTGCTTGGGCGATAGACAAATTTGGCTCAGCCGTGGGTTCTGAGCATGCGCGTGCAATTTCTTCACCTAACTGAAAATACTTGCGGTATGAAGTACCCGCGCTGACAATCAGTGCTTCCCACAAGGCACCTTGTATTCGCATCAAATCGCTACCCAGCGCACATGAGAGTGCGCCGACCAGGTCTCCCGAAGCTCCCTTGCTCACCGCAATCGTTCTGAGAATTTCCGAGCCCTGAGTGCATAGGTCTACAAAATTCTGGCTGTCAGGACTCGAGCCCGCTTGTGACACCGTGCTCACCCATTTCTCCTGACGCTGACTGACTCGATACTTCTGGCTGAGGAAAACTCTATCCTTCTACCATAATTACGAGCCGGCTGATCTCTTCAACTCCCCCAGAGATCACCGTGTAGCGCACCACAACCTGACCGGGCTCACTCGCCGTCACCGTGAGTTCCCCAGCAACGTTGGTCACCGTGGCGTTCCCGAACACTACTTCGGGGTTGAAAAGTTGAGCTCCCCCCGGGTAATTCGCCAGGAGTTCGTAGGTGCTGGATCCAGTCTGCTGGAAGTTCACATTGACTTCTGCGAAGCGCTTCACTTCCCACGGCTCCCCAAATAGGGATGTCATATAAGGAGGGACCAAAAAAGTTAGGCGCTCGTCATAGGAATATCTCTTTGAGTACCCGCCGTAATAACCCACAACGCATCGGTATTTCTGGGACAAAGATCCCCAAAGGTAGATGTAGCCATTTCTGTACCCGTAAGACGGATCCTGAGCGCCAAAGCACGCGTCAACTGCCAGCATGGCCACGTTGAACACGGGGTTGTCGGCATTCGACTCTTTCCAGTCGCGAACCCACCTTCGCCTGTTATCAAATGGACGGTAAATGTAGGTGAAGCGACCAGAAACAGAGCCTAAGATCGTTTGCGAGGCTGGATCCGGTTTGCCGTACGTTGCACCTGGTGTTGTTGAAGACGTCGCATCTCGCAGGGAACTAGTTAGAATCACATTATTTTCCGCTGCAATTGTGACCTGACCCATCACATCACCTTCAACGTAAATGTCCCCTTTGGTGCAGCTATCGCCATACCAAGGATTATTCACATCAGCGTAGTAAGACGGAAATCCTTTTGGAGCGCTCGATGAATAGAAGCCACTGTTTTCTTCAGAATCGCTCGGGACGACGAATGGGTACTTGTTTGAACTATTCGAGCCGTATTTCCTGGCACAGGATGGCGCAGTGCCCGAGGGCCACACATTATTTGTGTCATAGTCGTTATTGGGATCGTCCACTCCTGAGGATGGAAGATCTTGAACATAGATCACCAAGTCCTCGAAATCAGAAATGGTGATCGTGCCGGTTGTGTGTGGCTGACTCGTGTCCTGCAACACTCCACCGCAATTCGCTCCCGACTGTTTGGTATCGGGGCTCGTTACCTTGATAACTCCCACTCCGCCTTGCACCGCAAACCTCAATCGAGTGGGTCCCGTGAACACGCACCCAAAGTCGCTTGCCTTCTCTTTCATGAGGGCGGCCGTGGCCGATGCTGAGGGGAGTTCCAGAACCGGTTCATAACGCGGGTTGCGATTGGTAATGTCGCTGCCTGTTGGACCAAACGAATTGCCTTGAAAGCCCGTGCTCGAATTCCACGTCGCGCCATCAATTGCATTGGAATACAAAGGTTCAGTGGTCGTGAGATAGCGATGATCGGCCGGGCAGCCAATCTCACCCGGAGAGAGTCCTTCCTCCTCGCTTCGACATGACGAGGAAATGGCTCCAGCGTCAATTGATCCAGATAGGTTAGTGGCTTGAAGGCGCCACACGTCGTTCGTGTGAATTTTTCCAGCGATGCGCTCCGAACTGTAGATTCCCGCCCACTGACAGAAATTCAGGTTTCGCTGGTTACCAACACCGCCCGTGGGGTCAACATCGCCCGATTCATACCAGTATCGCGAGCACAGTTGATTTGCAAGTGCTTGACTGGTGAGCCCAGTTCGACCGCCTGAGTTGGAGCTCTGTGAGTAGGCGCCGGGAACATCCGGAGAGGGTGTTTCAATGTCACTGAGATAGACGTAGTCCAGTGTGGAGCGCTTGGTCAGGACTGCCTCAACGGTATGGGTGACATCACCAGACTTGCCAGTGGAATACACGTGAATCTCACCGCCTGCACCAGCTCGCGATGTATCGACAGAGTAGGTGTAGGTGCCTGCGGAATCACCGCCAGACACATTCACATAATCAAAGAACGCCGGATTCTCAAGATCAAGTTCTTCTTCATATCCCGGCTGTTGAATTCGAACCAGATAGTCCTGGATCCCAGCTTCTGCTGCCGCAAGGGCAGCATATGAGCGCTCGCTGCGATCAGAAGGCACGATCTGCTGCACAGCGACCTGGGTAACGACCAGCACCAAGAGCACGAGCACGACACTCCAGGCGAGAACAAAGATCATTGCCGCACCACTGTCATCTGATCTCCGGACGTTGTCTAACTTCATCACAACAGGTTCACCAACCTCACCTGTTGTCGTACTGAATTCAGTGGATCAGTGGTTGCCCCAAGAACAATGGTGACATATTGCGGGACCTCGCCCTCGTCGAGTGATAACGCACCAGCTGACAGAGGTGTGACATTGCGCATGCTGGCATTGCAATCACCCTCTGTTTGACAAGCCCAAATTTCCATGGAGATGGGCGGATCAGATTCACTAGGGGTGGTCAGCAGGAACCTCCTCGTCGCACCAAGGGGAATACCCGTGCTAGACCAGTCTCCCGACCACTGCCACTCGCCATCGATGAGTGTTCCCTGTGCGACATCTGAAATTACATCGGTTGTTCCGTCAAGCTGCGGCAAAGTCATGACCCGCACTTTGTAGGGGATGTCGCTGCGCTGGCCTGTGCCTGAGTATGAATACAGCACGATTGACTCTGGGCTAGCTTGGACTATCGCCGAGTCACTTCCCACAGGAATGGCCGCATAACGCACTAATCTCGACACCCATTCCGCAGCATTTTGCGCTTGTGACAATTCATTCGACTGAGACGTCACTTGCCTGATCCCTGAAAAAATATTCAGCATTGCCGTCGCGCTAATGATTGCCAAGATGCTGAAAACAGCCAACGACACCATGAGTTCGATGACGGTGTACCCACCGTCCTTTGAAAAATTACGCCCGCTCACGGAATTTCCTCAACCGGAGTCAGCGCAAATGCCACGACAGTGACTCCTGCGGGATCACCATTTTCCGGTGGTGTCAGCGGCCCAACAGGCGTAATCGGCCCAACGCCTTGCGCGGTGAAATCCCAGGAGCCAAAAGGTAGCGCAATTTGCAACACACCCTCGGAATCTGCAGGACCCACGTTGAATGACTCAAGACCACATGCCCCATCTGAGCCGGTGTAGGTCACCTCTACTACCCCAGCGGGCTCCAGCCCTTCAAACCTGACATAAGCCGACGGTAGCCCGACAGAGACCACACTCCCTGACACCAATCCAAAGCCCGTTGCGGACGATCCAAGAGCGCTCGGATCTTGATCGGCACACGTTCCCAGCCATGCTTCGAAGCCCGCAGTCGATGGCCATAGACCGGCTACTGCCTCGCCGACCGGCGTTTGCCTCGTTGCAGCTCCCGTCACCAATTCCTGCCACGTGACATTCAGTGAGGCAGGCAGTTGAAATTCTTCATTGGATGCACCAAAAATCACCGATGCAGCCGGCGCGTACTCGAAAGCAACACGGCTCACTTCCTGGGAATTGATCTGTACTTGATCTGTATCTCCGCCACTACTGCGGGGAACATAGGTAACACCGGACTGATTCTTTTCGATAGATACATATAACGTGCCGCTTGGTGCAAGGTTTGGTAGAAAAACGCACCCGTCAATACCCGTGAGTACTTGAAAATTGTTTTCTGGGTGTGAGGCATCCCGCCCAGTAACGACTACATCGGTCACCGGCTGCGCGTATTGATCACCCACTTGGACAGTAATCGCCCCTTCAATTCCCGTTCGAGGAACGCCATCAGAGCTGATGACTGCGTCGATAACCTGTGGGGCTCCCAGAGTGCGGCCCAATACTTCGACATTGACACGCAGATAGTCCTGACCTGGCTCGGCTGTTGAACAAGCACTCACCCGCTGATTGACCCCCACCCAGTTGGCCGTGGTCCGAACTGTGAATCCAGATTGCACAGTTTCAGTCAATCCAATGGCAACATTGGATGCCCCCACTACACGAAGACTCTCAACGTGTGAGCGCGCAACATTCGCGGCAAGCACCCTGTCCGAATTTTCTCGGACGGTGGCCAACGCCAGGAGAAGAATCGTGATGGTCGCTGCGGAGACTGCAATGAATATTCCTAAGGCCACGATCACTTCAACCAAAGTGAAGCCCCCATCCGAGGAACATGACGCACTCGAGCAGGTGGAATTCGAGCAGGTGGCACGCGTGCGGCAGGTCAAGACTCGGGTCCGCTCAACATCAACCGTCATCGTTTTCACCGCCCACAATCTCGATTCACCGTGCGCCGGCCGGGCACGTCTGAACGTGAGGTCTAACTCATAATGAACAGGCCTCACTGAGAGTTTCGGCCCAAAGCCCCCAATGAGGGCGCGAAAACACTTACTTTTGAGTGCCCGCGCCTCATTGACCTCGGTGGATACACTCGGCTTAACAGCAATACAGCCCAGCACCGACGGAAAGGCAACATGAGCTCATTTCTGCGCATGGTCGGTAAAAAGGTTTACCCGTCCACCACCTACCGGAATAACAGCCCAGCCGCACGTTCACTCCAAGTTCGAGCCGGCTTGGTAACCGTCTTTTGTGTGGTCACAGGAGTCCTGGCTGTGGCATATGCCGTCGCCATCGTGTTCAACACCGATATCACCTCGAACAACTCTCCTGATCTGAACGCAACCCAGCTCATCTCAGCCCTGGCTCTTGCCATTTTCAGTGTTTTTCTCCCCCAGGCCATTTTTCGAACCAGAAATGCAGCCAGCACTCGAGAAATACTTGACAACCCCACGGCGCCCGCCCGCCCGTGGCGCACCACCACAATAACTTTCAGCGCAGTACTCGTCGGGGCAATGCTCGCGGGGCTGCAATTTCAAGCTCCATTAGCCCTAACATTCTTTGGTCTTGCGTTGATGGCAAAGTTGGTTTTCACTAATCGCCGAGCACTGACCACGGATCCCAATGCCCGATTCCATGGACTGGTGGAGGCTTGGACATCCGCGGCTATCGCAATTGCCGCATTTTCGATTGTACGCCCGCTCTCTGCATTAGTCGTAGAACACAATTCAATATGGCCTTTAGTGTTCGCCGCACTCGTGGCCATGTATCTCGGTCTGGCATTCAACGCTGTTGAGCGATGGATAATCTCAGAAAAAGCGCCCTGGGCCTTTGCGCAGGACAGCATTGACACCCGACGTGTTGTGGTAGCCCTGGTCAGTGCACTCATCACATGGACAGTCGTGTTCGCGAGCGATCGTGTGGGCGGCTTTACCGTTGCCGCAAATCAAATTACTCAAAATAGTGTGGGCTTTGGCGTATTTATCGCATTCTGGCTACTCCTGTGGTTCACGTCGATTCGGATGTGGCGATATGAAGCACGCCAAACGTTGCGCATGTGGCGAGAACATCAAGCTGAAATTCTTATTCGCCTGTCACATGGCACGCTCAATGCCGAACTTGCGCGGAAAGCTGCCTTGTCCACCACCGCTCGCTTGGCACTCAGCGTGTTTGCCGCAACTCGCAGCATGGTCATCATGCGAGTCCCTGAAGGAGCCACGGATTCTTGTATTGCTTCGCGGGGCGTGTTTGAGAATTCATCTCCCGCCAAGGCGAAGGACATGGTCATTAGGCCCAATCTCCATATCCCTTTGAATTCGACTCCCAACCAAACGGAGAACAGCAGCATTGTAATTTCCGGTTGGCTTTGGCCCGGCTCATTCATGACGCGTTCGCATCGCTTGGTCAGCGAATTCGCGGCTCTCGCGAACACCGCACTTTTTGTTCCAGCACTTGCCGCACATGAAGAGCCCAAGTCAATTGCATTTGACAGACTTTTTGACTCCATCTATCAGTGGCCTAATCTTGATGCCTTCGAAGAAGCTGTTGAGCGGCTCCAGATTCGAGTTGATTCCGCGCCACAGAGTAGCTCTCTACTCATTGGCTGCTATGCCATTGATGATTTTGGTGCACTTGCCGGCGGAAAATTTGAGCAGGCAGCCCTTGCACAAATTCATCGGCTCATTCAGGGGTATAAAGACTTTGCAGGGCACGATCTATTTGTTGCCTACGAAACCCCAGGCAGAATCTGGCTTGCACTGTCCAGCGGCCCTATCATCAGGACAGGCATTGACCTGCTCAATAGCCTCCAAACACGAATCAATGAGAGCGGCTCCGCTCCGTCGCACAAAGTGGACCTTGAAGTCCATGTCAGTGTCTCCTTTGGCTATTCAGTGCATCAGGTCGACGCAATATCCCTCACGGACTTAATGGCTGCATGCCGAGAAAGACTCAATAAAGACATTTCACTGCGAAACTCATTTGATCCAAGTGAGCTATTACCCATAGATATCAGCCCAGAAGATTTTGCGGCACCAGGACCCGATGCAGTTTCATCGGGCAATGTCCTCGTTGAATTTCGAAATGCGCGCGATGCAGGTGCCAAGAATTTCACATCATGGCTCTACCCCCTAACCGGAAATAGCGGTGACAAAACACACGGAATTTTTGTCGAGCTTGGTTGGGATCACACCGTTGGGCAGTCATCATTCCTAGATCCGCAAAGTTTTATGTCTCTTGTCAATAGACAGGTTGAATTGGCCGCGGACACTGCGCTGCTTGCCTGTGAAAAACTCGCAGGAGTCATCAGTGAATTGGACACCCTGGGTCACTTCAACATCCCTGTAGTGACACGAATGCCATCAATTTTGCTTAATCCAGAGTCGGGTTTATATGCACTCCCCAATATTCTCGGCAGAGCACTTGACAGAAGACAGGCCTCTCGCACGGTGGTTGTGTTGGATTCCATCCCCCGTGGCGCCGGCCAAGCAGTGCGGCTCTTGTGCGACCGAGGGATCAGCGTTGCTGTGACTTCTAGTGCCGCAATCGGTGCTGATCCTGTTGATTTGGATAACTGGCACCGATGGGCAATTATTTTCCCCCCAACACTGGTCAATGGCCACGATGGCCTCGACTCCCTAATTGTTCAACAAACATCACTGGCCATCGCATCAACGGACACACGCCTCATGGCGATTGTGAACGAAATGACAGACCAACAAAGCCTCAGCGAAGGACCCATTAATTGGTTCATCGACCAATCTGTCGGCTACGGGAGCGTAGATCAGGTAATGGAAATTCAGACTTCGAAATCGAGTTGATTATCAGGCAGATTTTTCGCGAGGAGCTCGCTTAGGCGCTTCGCGCGGCACCAATGTCGGGTTCACGCTATTGCGCACGACTTCTTCAGAGATGACAACTTTGGCAACATCGTCGCGGCTTGGAACGTCATACATCACATTGAGCAAAACTTCTTCGAGGATTGCCCGCAATCCCCGAGCTCCCGTGCCCCGCAGAAGTGCTAGGTCAGCGATTTCATCGAGTGCGGAATCGCTAAATTCAAGTTCAACGTTGTCCAATTCGAAAAGTTTTTGGTACTGCTTGATCAGCGCATTTTTGGGCTCCCGGAGGACGGCAACGAGTGCCTCACGATCCAACTTGTTCACTGAAGTGAACACTGGAAGGCGACCAATAAATTCGGGGATCATGCCAAATTTCAGTAGATCCTCCGGCATGACGTGAGAGAACGGATCTGCTGACACATCAGTGGACTCGGTGCGCTCGCCCTCAACAAGATCAAATGTGAACCCGAGGTTTTTCTTGCCCAGCCGCTGCTCAACAATTTTGTCGAGACCTGCGAAAGCGCCTCCCACGATAAACAATACGTTCGTGGTGTCGATCTGAATGAATTCCTGGTGGGGATGCTTGCGTCCACCCTGCGGTGGCACAGAAGCAGTCGTGCCCTCGAGAATCTTTAGCAGGGCCTGTTGAACGCCCTCACCGGAAACGTCCCGGGTGATGGATGGGTTTTCACTCTTGCGGGCAACTTTATCGATTTCATCGATGTAAATGATTCCCATTTCAGCGCGCTTGGTATCAAACTCAGCGGCCTGAATGAGTTTCAAAAGGATATTTTCAACATCCTCGCCAACGTAGCCAGCCTCGGTCAATGCTGTTGCGTCAGCGATTGCGAACGGGACGTTGAGCAGGCGGGCCAAAGTCTGGGCAAGAAGTGTCTTGCCGGAGCCAGTGGGACCGAGAAGCAAGATATTGGACTTGGCCAACTCAACCGAGTCTTCTTTGCCCTTGTGGTTCGCACCGGCCTGAACGCGCTTGTAGTGGTTGTAGACCGCAACTGATAGGGATTTCTTTGCACTATCTTGACCAATGACGTACTCATCAAGGAATGCGTAAATTTCGCGGGGTTTGGGCAACTCGCCAAAGTCTGAGGTACTGGCCTCGGTCAGTTCCTCTTCGATGATCTCATTACACAGGTCAATGCATTCGTCACAGATATAGACACCAGGGCCAGCAATGAGCTTCTTAACCTGCTTCTGGCTCTTCCCACAGAAAGAACACTTAAGCAGGTCGCCACTTTCACCGATGCGTGCCACGACGCCCCTTTACCCTGATTTTGAACGCTTCCACATGAACCCATGAACCGTACCCCGAAAAAGGACCCAATGACGAGTTATTCACACGGTGGCGCGGGAGAAAGTCTCAATACTTACTCGAGACTCTCTTGGACACACTCGATGCGCAATTACCCCTTGCGCGAAGAGATTACCGAGTCAATGACACCAAAATCCTTGGCCATATCGGCCGTCAGGATCTTGTCTCGCTCAATGTCCTTTTCAATCTGCTCAATAGAACGACCGGTGTGCTTGGACAGAATGCCTTCCATCTCCTTGCGCATCCGAATGATTTCATTGGCTTGGATCTCAATATCTGAGCCCTGGCCACCACCTTCGGTGTAGGGCTGGTGGATCAGGATCCGTGAATGCGGGAGTGCGAAACGCTTGCCGGGTGTTCCAGCCGCCAGCAATACGGCCGCTGCCGATGCTGCCTGACCAAGGCACACGGTCTGCACCTGTGGCTTCACAAACTGCATGGTGTCGTAGATAGCGGTCATCGCGGTGTAGGAGCCACCCGGAGAGTTGATGTAGATCTGGATATCACGATCGGGATCCATTGACTCTAGGGTCAAAAGTTGGGCCATGACATCGTCGGCGGAGGCGTCGTCAATTTGGACACCCAGGAAGATAATGCGCTCTTCGAACAACTTGGTGTAAGGGTTATGAACCCGCTCACCTGTTGCGGTGCGCTCACGAAATTCTGGCAGAATGTAACGGCTTGTTGGTTGCTGCACGTTCATCACTTCTTGTCTCCCTTTGCTGAAGATGTTGGCGGCGCATCAGCGGACGTGCTGTACACGTGGTCGATCAATCCGTAGGTGCGTGCTTCCTCAGAAGTGAACCACCTGTCGCGATCAGAGTCTTTCTCGATCTGCTCCATGGTCTGACCGCTGTGCTCCGCGATCAATTCAGCCATGCGCTTTTTGATGTAAAGCATCTGCTCTGCCTGAATCTTGATATCACTTGCCGTTCCCCCAAGGCCACCTGATGGCTGATGCATCATGATGCGAGTGTTGGGGGTTGCATAGCGTTTTCCAGGTGCCCCAGCGCAGAGCAGGAATTGACCCATGGATGCCGCAAGACCCATGGCAACCGTGGTGACATCGTTGGGGATCAACTGCATGGTGTCGTAGATGACCATGCCCGCGGTGATTGAACCTCCGGGTGAGTTGATGTACAGGCTGATGTCCTTTTCGGGATCCTCAGCAGCGAGCACCTGAAGCTGCTTGGCAATTCTGTTGGAGTTGTCATCCATGACCGGACCCTCAAGCCAAATAATGCGCTCGCGCAGCAGGCGTTCATCGAGCATGTCGCCGAAACCTGTCATGCCGCCACCTGCACGCATGTCAAGACCGAAAGGCTGGTTCACTTCAAATTGCTGACTGGACACCGAGTCTCCTCGCGTTGGGTAATTCCGCCTTCTGGTTGACGCGGAATTCGGGTTTGCTCCGTAGTGATGACTGAACTCTAACCCGCACGTGCGGCAAAGACCCGACTAAATGTGTCGAGTTCGCCCATAGCCGAACCGAGGGATCTACTCCCCAGCAGCCAGTGCAGCCATTTCAGCATCGAGTGCGGCCAGGTCGACAACAGTGCCTTCCGTGTCAACGACCTTGGCGCTCTCCAAGACCTTGGCAAGTGCCTTGGCGCGACGGATATCAGCCATGGCCATGGGAACCTGCCCTGCTTCCACCAGAGCCTGAGCAAATGCATCCGGTGCCATGCCGTAGCGCGGTGCCTGCTGCACCAGCCAGGCACTTAATTCACTTTCGCCGACAGTCAGTTCTTCGTCTTCAGCGATCTTGTCAAGGATAAATTGGCTCTTGAGCCCGGTTCGGATCTCTGTTTCAACTTCAGCGCGATGCTCTTCGCCTGAATCGTGACCGTCTTGGAAGTGCGCTTCGATTTCAGCGGCAATCACACCTTCGGGCAGCGGAATGTCGACCTGCTCAAGAAGGACATCGTGAATTTTATTGCGGGCTTCATTGCCCTGCTCAATTTTCTTCAACCGTCCAAGACGGTTATCAATGTCAGCGCGCAGTTCCTCAACCGTGTCAAACTCTGAGGCCATGCTGACAAAATCTGCATCGAGTTCAGGAAGCTCACGTTCGCGCACCGCAACAACCTCAACGGTGACGGTCAACGGGATTCCTGACCAGTCGCCATTTTGAGGAGTGAATTCAAATGTGCGTGACTCGCCCTTGGCTGCGCCGCGAACAGCGTCATCAAAACCAGGCAGCATCCCTTCGGTGCCCAACTCGTAAGACATGGCGGAAGCGGACAGGTCCTCGACTTCTTCGCCTGTCTCCGTCGCACCCGAAATATTGACCAGTAGGACATCGCCATCGATACTCGCACGATCAATTTCTTTGAGGTTGGCAAAACGGCCACGGAGCCCATCAATTTGCTCATCAATATCAGCAGCCGACATTGCAACAGGCTCAACCTCAACGGTCAATGAATCAAATGCTGGCAATTCGAATTCGGGGCGCACATCTACTTCAGCGGTGAAAGCCAACTTGTCGCCGTCAGCGATCTCGGTGACCTCAACTTCTGGCTGACCGATTGGGCGGATTTTGTTCTCACGAATAATGTCGTCGTAAACCTTGGGCAGGGCATCGTTGATGGCTTCATCGAGCACAGCTGCCCGACCAACCCGCTGCTCAACAACCCGGGCAGGAACTTTGCCTTTGCGGAACCCAGGAATGTTGATCTGCTTGCCAATCTTGATCAGCGCTGCGTCAACACTGGGCTGGAGGTCTTCAAAGGGAACCTCAACGACCATTTTGATGCGGGTTGGGCTGAGGGTTTCGATTTCGGTTTTCACAAAAACTCCAGATAGTTGATTATTGACATACTGATCATGGTGCAGGGGTATTGCCGGTGAAACTTGTGGTCGGGGCGGGGAGATTCGAACTCCCGGTCTCCTGCTCCCAAAGCAGGCGCGCTAGCCACTACGCTACGCCCCGCGCTGGCCTCGCAGAGTCTAGACGTACGGCATTCTGCCCGTGTAGTGGCATGCAACTTGAACTGCGATCCGGGATTGCATATTCGAATCTCAACGGTCAGGAATGTGAAAAAGAACGCCGATTTTTAATGAACCGAGGGCAATGAGTAGCATTAGCCCGCACCTCGCGGGTGTAGCTCAATGGTAGAGCCCCAGCCTTCCAAGCTGGTCATGCCGGTTCGATCCCGGTCACCCGCTCTCACCCTCGGATTGTGTCTACTCGGACAGCCGCCACCATGTCCAGGACAGGGAACAAACATTTGATGGCAGGCAATTCAGCGCGCAATCGGGCCCAAAATGTGTTCCTATTCTCATATGAAAGTTCCTGGAAGCAGCTCGCAAAACGGTGCACCCGTGGGCCGCAGGGTCGTAATGGGCATGTTGGGTCTGGGTGCACTAGGCGTGGTTTTTGGCCGCCAACTCAATTCCGCGGTGACATCTACGGTAAATGCCACCATTCCTGGTCTTGGTTCGGTGCTTCCCGCAGCCGGTGGCTTTCGAATTTACACGGTGACCAATGGATACCCTGAAATGTCGGAGGCCGATTACACGCTGACAATTTCCGGAGCAGTTTCCAGTCCCATGACTCTTAGTTTCGCTGACTTACAAACACTGCCGCAAACGTCAATGACAAAAGACTTTCAATGCGTCACGGGTTGGAGAGTTGACGATGTCCCTTGGACGGGGGTTCTTTTAAGCGATTTATTGGAGTTAGCAGGTGCTTCTCCCACGGCTACCGCGCTGGCCATTGATTCATTTGATGGCGCCTATACCGAGTCACTCACCATGGAGCAAGCGATGCGGCCTGACATGCTCGTTGCCATGTCGATGTATGGGGAACCGATAACAACGCCGCATGGTGGTCCGGTGCGGCTATACACGGCGCCCATGTATGGATACAAATCTCTCAAGTGGCTTTCGCGCATTGATGTGGTGGATCAAGTAATCCCCGGGTACTGGGAACAGCGGGGCTATGACATTGATGCCTGGATTGGACAATCCAATGGTCGTAACGATGAACCTGTTTAAGAAACTCAGGTAATGGAGACTTCATGTCTATAAAACGGTTCAGCAAAGCGGAGCGCTACACGCATCGCTCCATTGCCGTTCTTATGGGAATTCTGATTGCAACAGCCGCCGCGCTCTATATTCCTGATATCAGCACAGTTATTGGCAACCGCGAATTGGTCAAGACCATTCACTCGTATTCCGGTTTTCTCCTGCCCATACCCATTGTGATAGCGCTTTTTTCACTTGCGTTCCGCCGGGATGTTCAAGAACTCAATCGGTTTCACCCACATGATTGGGCCTGGCTTAAACGGGAAGCAAAACCCGATGTTGTTTCCATTCCCGTAAATAGTCCAACTGACTACGGCAAATTTAACGCGGGGCAAAAACTCAATGCTGCGTTCACTACCGGAGCAATTGCTGTCATGTTTATTACCGGGTCAATGATGTTTTTTAGTTCATTGTTCACCGATGACTTGCGAACCGGTGCCACGTTTGTTCATGACTGGCTAGCCCTAGCCATGGTGATCGTGCTGACAGGGCACACCTACATGGCCTTCAAGGACACTTCAGCGCGCGCTGGCATGCGCACCGGCGAAGTTCCCTATGGTTGGGCTAACCAGCACCACCCTGAGTGGGTATTAGCCGTTACCCAGCCAGAAATCCATCCAGCGGATAAAAATCAAGGTGATGATCAAAACAAAGGTCAAGGAAATGAAGATCCATCTCAGTGAATAAACAACTTCAGAGACAACTCCTGGACTGCCCGAACGGGTAAATCTCCCCTGAGCCGCATTCTCCGCGGTGGTGATCCAGAAAATAAATATCGTTCCAACCCAGGCAACCATGCACCACGGGCATAGCGCCCCAATGACATAAAGACTTTGGAAGGCCAGCCACACAATGAAGGCCATTCCACCGAGTGCACCTAGGTTTAGTCCCAACCACACCCACTTCGGGATTGTGACGCGGGAGACCAACAGAACCGCAAGGGTGATAACCACGGAATAGCTTGTCAGGCCGATCAGCGGATTGGGAAAGCCAAACACTGAAGCCTGCTCCGTGACAATTACAGAGCCGCATGAGAGAACCGGATTGATATTACAACTTGGAATATAATTCGGATCGGACAAAATCTGAATTTTGTCCACCGTCAATTCAAAGGCAGCAATCAGCCCAATGACTCCCCCAAACAGCAGGAGCCACGGAGTAGACGAGTAACGCACGTGCGGCTTCAGGCCCGCTTCAATGCTTTGATCAGGTGTTGTCACGTTTCACATCCCACCATAGGGTCGCAATGGGCCGGGGTTTGGCATCCTGTTCTTGGAGAAGTGCGGCAGCGACTTCGGCGTCTCGATCCTCGGTCAGGCACAGTCTTACTCGCGAATGTTTAATTCGATCAGCCTGAGGCATGTTCACCCGTGCACCCCAAGTTTCGTCGTCCCAGATATCGAGGACAGCGGGAAAACCCATGGCCACCGCAATTGCTTGCAGCAAATAAGGCGTTGGCTCAGTTGGTCGATCAAGATCCCAGAACTTTTTCCAGAGTGCGTTCATGTTGCTCATTGGGTGCGTCATGGGAATCTCAAGAACAACACGCTTTGTTGCATGATCATTGAGTGCCTGAAGGAAGGGCACAATGTCAGCCACGTTGTAGGCCACGTGGTGGCATACAACGACGTCAACCTCAGGAACTAAATCGGCAACGTTGGGCCAATCACCTAAATAGGTGTGGGCGATAACACCGCGTGCTTTCGCAGCATTGGTGAATTCATCGAGCATGCCCTGTTGGTGATCCACGGCAACCAACATGCCTGCAGGCGGAGAAATTGCCATGGATGCGCGGCCGCCGCCCGAGCCGACATCTAGGACCGAACCATTATTGGGAAGGGCCTCGCGGGCCCGCTGGTGGGAAATCGAATCGGGCACTTCATCAGATACGGTGAACATTGCCACGGGATGTGACCACGGAGGCTCCGGTGCCTGGTCCAAGATCTCCGAAGGGATCGCCCAGGATTGTAGGTCCGCTTTCCATTGGTTTGCCAAACGTGTCAAGCGATCGGGGTCGGTCTCGGTAATAGCCACCCCCAAACTCTAACGCCGCTCAGATCCCCAACCCCTGCCGACAGAGTGTCTGAAAAAGTGATAGCTGTCACCGTTAATCTACGTGGGTGACACCACCCGAGTCAGCCGCCCAGCACGCGGGAAACTCCCACCCGCTGGCAGCACTCATTGGTGGGCCCCGGGGAGCGCTCGAGTCCATGCTGCCACCCGTTGCCTTTGTTGTTGTCTATCTCGCAACTAACAGCAATCTGTCAGCCGCGGTCATTACAGCCTTAGTAATCGGGTTTGGACTCGCCGGACTGCGGCTTCGGCGTGGTGAGAAACCCGTTCGCGTGACGGGAGCATTGCTCGTTGTCGTTTTAGCCGCGCTCGTTGCCTACTACACCGGCAGCGCCGCTGCCTACTTTTGGCCGCTCGTCCTTGCCAACATCGCATCAGCCCTGGCATTTGCTTTCTCGATCTTGATTCGCTGGCCACTCCTTGGCGTGATTGTTGGACCAATCACAGGGACGGGGATGCGCTGGCGCAAAGATCCAGATCTATTGCGTGCCTATTCACGCGCTTCATGGCTCTGGGTACTGCTCAACGTGGTTCGCGCAGCCGTTCAAGTCCCCCTCATCCAAGGTGAGGACCTTTGGGCACTGGCTGCAGTCCGCCCGGTTTTTTATCTCATGGTGATCGGCGTTGTCTTGTGGTCCTGGCGCGTGATCAAGAAAGCTCTGCCAGCAGACCATCCCGGAATCCGTTCACCACGCATTCCAGGCGAGGTCCAGAACTAATCTCACTTCTGGCACTGGGGGCACCAAAAAAGATTTCTCCCTAGCATTGAGGTCATCAGAATTTCACTGCCGCAGACGTGACATGGCTGGCCATCCCTGCGGTACACATAAACCTCTCCCCCGTGACGATCATCACGAGCTTTACGCTTCATGGCGCGTGGTTCATGTTCGGGATACACAGTGTCAATGCGGCCGGTCCGGACACCTGCTTTCATGAGCACACACAGGTCTTCCCACAAAGCATTAAAAGTTTCATTGGTAAGTGATCTTCCCTGGTCATTCGGGT
>Ga0129327_10000410_pt1 | contig 26081 bp, 25 predicted proteins | sample CPBDNA_6_FD_111799 | JGI IMG/M metagenome (GOLD analysis project Ga0129327, IMG submission 111799) | Freshwater to marine salinity gradient microbial communities from Chesapeake Bay, USA - CPBay_Spr_31_0.8_DNA | ecosystem: Environmental > Aquatic > Marine > Coastal | place: USA: Chesapeake Bay... | reverse complement strand
CTTTGTCAAATCGTTTATCAATACCCCCTTGTTTATATTCGGAATAGCTCAACTTGCGTGCATGTTTTGTCTTTTTTTTAGAACTGTCATTTGATTTTTCTTGCGAATCAATACCAATCTTCTTATCCACATACATGGATTTCAATAACATACCAATATTGTAAGAGGCTTCGTGTTGATTCTGGTCTCCATTCTCAATTTTGGCAAGTTCATCCAGGAAAGTATACAAAACTTTGATATCAATTTCATCTTTCAATAATTTGTTATAAATATTCGGATAGTTGGTATATAAAAATGAGCACTTATGGATCGCTTCTTTATCCAACGCTTTGAAATCACGAGTTCTTAACTTTCTTTTTATGTTTTGTATCACGGCAACATCACTTCTTATTTTCGAACTATGTTTCATAGTTTTGATCTTTTCCGTATTATCTTGTACATCATTTTCTTTGATTAGACGATTCAATACTTTTTCTTGCTCAGAATCCATACTATAATATGTAATAATTATTTATAACATATTATTATTTTTTACGCATTTTATATATTAAATTTTTCAATCAATTGAGATAAAAGATTTTAAATAATAGTTATCATATTACTATTATTTTGTAGTTGATGAGAGATATTCTGATTATTGGCGGATTTAACTGGCTCGGGTTTGAACTGACAAAAATGTTTATAGAGAAGAACTTGTTCTCAAATATTATCATTGTAGATTGGATGAACAACTTTTTATTAAAAGACAATAAAGTTAAACACCAGTTTGATAACTATGCTCATCTCTATAATGAAAATATTTTCTTGTACAATATAAATATAAAAGACAAAGACGAGCTTGTAAAAATATACGAGAAACATAACATTAAAAGTGTGGTGAATAACGTAAAATTTAATTATCACTTGACAAACGACGAAAGGTCAAATTTATTACACGGATATGCAAATATTGTAAACTTGAATGAATGTTATTCAATTACAAAATATATATACTTGACAAGAAGTTATACCCATGAAAAGTTTTTATTTAACAAACAAAACCAACAAGAAAATTTCTTGGAAGAGAGTTTTATATTCAACCATAGCGCATTCTTAATAAACGAAAACAAAGGACATCTTGTAAATTTGCCGGACTATGTTTTTGGAAACAAATGTTATGATTCAAGTAATTTTTTCTATAAGTTGTTAAATATTATCAAAATAAAATCACCGCTTTATATTCCAGACCGTAGTGCTTATTTTCTCTGCGACGATTTACTTTTAACACTCATTTATGAGTTGCTGTTTACAGACATTGATGAGAAAGACGTAAACGAAGTAATCAATGAAAATGTTTTTGGACCACATTCCTACAAGGACGTTTTTGATTGGTTTAAATCAAGAAATAATATAGTTATTCTTGAAGAAAAAGACAAATGCATTGAACCAAAAACACCCGATCGTAATATAGATGATTCCAGTTTGTTAGGAAAGTATTTATGTTCGCTGAATTATTAATTATATTGCTCTATATTAATATGACATCTTTTGCAACAGACAAAGTCGCTGTTGGCAAGAGTTCGGTTAATAATAATAGTGTGCTTAGTGGACAAAACGTTATGCCCATGAAAGGACAAACGACGTCAGGTGGCGGTCAATTTTCAATGATGCGTCAAATTTACCAAAGAACGCCAAAAGATCGTCCGGAAAATCACGACAGCACCCACAAAGGAAAGCAACAATCTGTATACCAAGACAATTCTTTGTACATGTTGAAAAAGAAGGCTCAAGCAGTTGGAAAAAAATCTTACTCATCGCCGCTCAGTTTCAACAGCAATCCTACCAATGATGTGAAAAATGCGATGAAACGAGTTCGTTCGAGTGGTGCTGTTCCCCCTCGTAAGGTTGTCTAGGATTTTGGAAAAAATTGAAATTAATTTTCAAGTCACACAGCAACACAAGTGTAAAATGGACATTAAATCATTTTTTGGAGGGAGTGATATGATGAATCATATTGTTGAAAACGAAAAAATCTTCAAAAATAACGAAGAAAAAGAATTGGACGAATTGAGAAAAAAACAAGTAAATGAACGTATCAATAATCGTAATGAACAAATCAAAATTCATATTCAATGTTTGGACGAACTCTATGAGAAGAATGTAGTTGATATGTTAGAAACAGCAGACTTTGTTTACACAGGTAGTAACAAACAAAACAAACAAACTGAGAGTTTTAACAATTGTTATTTTCCAACTGTTCTAAAAAAGATGCTTTTAGAAGGAAAGCTTAAATTTGTAAAGTTTAATCCGCGTGGTAGTAAACCATACGCATTTTATTATAACAAGTTAAGTCATGATGAAGTTAATACTATGAATATAGAAGAAATAGAATCAAGAACATTTAAAAACGAAAGTTGAAAACGCAAATAAAGATAACACCACAGTAATATAATAATGGTTTGGACGATTTATGTTAATTCAAACAAGCATCTAAAAAAAGTCTGTATGAATTATTTTGAACACTTTTGTTTATCCATGTATTTTTCCGGAAATCTTTTGATCGCGAGCATTCAAGCATTCATTCATGCATGGGCCCCTTGTTGGTATAATTCATCGACAACAGATTTAGTCTCAAATTTTCAAAACGTTATAAAAATGGTCGGTTGTAAAAAAAGTTAAAAAACGAAATAAACACAAAACATAACAATGAAATATAAATGTTTTTTACTAAATTGTTGTATTTTTTATTAGCGTTCAATAGCAAAGGGAATTATACAACATACTTTAAATTCATAAAACATAAAAATAAAAATGGATGTGTTGAAGCTAATACTACACAAAGAGTGGCTAATACTTTTAACGCTATCCCGGGGTTTTGTCATGAACAAAATTGTACAAAATTCAAGGGGACATATACATTACCTTTTTGTTGCAAAGTATATGGTTATGAGTGCGACTAGAATGTCGTAAATTAGTCCTAGAATAATTCCAATAATGATCATACAAAGATTGTATGAAATGAAATATTTAACCATATAGTTATTACGAAGGAAGTAACCGTGTTTTTCGTAATAACTTCGTACACCAATTCCTGATATGACAACCACACCACGCTTGAGATGATAAAACATGCTAATTTGTTCTGCTTTTTGAAGTAATTTTTTCCCAATCCCGCTGTGTTGGATACCCTGCACGTTCGTTTGGTTTAGTTGATTTACCCCAACCAATGAACCATAAACATGAAGTTCGCGAATCAGTCCCATATTATAAAGTGTTGCCTCATACACCGAGTGCGCGTTTCGTTTCTGATCATTGATGCGAAGACGACAAAATCCAAACAGCGCAATATTGTCTTTGCTTTCAAAACTAATAAAGTATTCTGTTCCATTTGATGCTTTGTATTTTCGCACAAATAGCTTGGCATCTTTGAGCATATATTGAGGATGGCGACCAATTTCACGCGACCGAATATCCCTTCCGATAAACCCCTTTTCTCCTTCAATATTTTGCCGCATGTTTCCGCATTTCAATCCTGCTGAAATATATTGGTCAGGAATATCTCGCATAACCCGCGGCAGTCGAATCCAAGGGGGGCAATTTGTCATAGAGTATGAAAGCACGTCTTGAATGAGTTCTTTGTCTTCTCCATAAGGCGTGTATTTTCCAGATTTATACCACTTTTCAATAATCGTCCAAGGAACAACCTCACAAGGATAGATCTTCATTTGGTCGGGTTGAAAATTCGGGGACTTGTATAACTCGTCAAACATTGCCTTGTCGATTTCGGGACTACTGCCGGGCAAATCGGGCATAATATGTATGTCAATTTTGAAACAATTGTTTTTACATATTTCAATTGCTTCAATCACTTTTTCAATATTATGTCCGCGATTTATTTTTTTCAATATCTGGTTGTCAATATGTTGAACGCCTAGTTGTAGCCGGGTCACACCCCAGTTAAGCAGTGTTTTGATCCAAGGAATTCCATCTTCGTCGTTCAACAAAATCGCATCCGGTCTCGTCTCAATACAAATCCCAATAATTTTACACCGCGTATATTTATTGATTGTGATTTCTTCTTCCAACGTTTTGCGTGCTACCAATTGCGGCGAATCAAACCCATATTTGATAATTTCATAAAAGTTATTACAAGTGTAAATGAAATCGCGAAAATATTTATACAAATATGGTTTTGGATATTCGGTAAATGTACCGCCCTCTAAAATAAATTCCAATTTATCACATTTATGCCCACAAATCAAAAGCGATTTTAAACGGTCAAATGTTTGTAGGTCTGCTTCAAATTTATTGCGATTTGCACGTAAAACGGCGGGCTCGCTATACAAATAGCTGCGTGGTTGGGGGGTCCAGTTGTTCCCTTCGTGTGCTGGTTCATTAGGGCAATAATAACAATCATGTTTGCAGCTAAAATCCTGCTCATCTGGGTGCGGAGATGTCAAAATGGTGATTTGATTGATTCCAGAAATGTCGCGACTAGGCGATTTCATCAACATTAATTCTAGAAATTTGTCTTCCTTTATCTTCTCCAACAAGACAAACTTTTTGTAGTAAAATAGCAACGTCGTCTTCTTGTATTGACATTGATGTTTATTTGTACATTTCTGAAGATAGTTGGGGAATTTCCTTTTCAATTTACTGACGACCATCCGTGTGTTTTCAGTTTCGGTTTCCTTTTCAATATGAACTTTCACAAGAGTACATAGAGATGTCATGTAATTCTCGATATTTTGCTCGTCAATATTTGTGATGGTATTCATTTCATCGTGTTTGAACAAATCTTCAAGTTCTTCAATTGGTTTACCAGAAGAGCACATTGTTGTTATATTTAAGATGATTGACTCAATAATCCGATAAAGTTAATATTCAATTTTTTACAAATACAAAACTTTGAAACAACCCTTAGGAAATTATTATTTATTTTAATACTATATAATGGATAAAATCAACGAACTCTTTTTCTCGCCACTCAGCAAGGAATATTGTAAATTCTTTTATTTGATGTCTGTCATTATGTTTGTTGTTTTAGTAATGTCAATGATTGGCGTTGTCCTCATTATTTTAAAATCCAAGAAAAAAGCCGATTACCCGCTATTGTTCAGCAATGTATTCACTTTAGCCTTGGTTTATTTCCAAAACAGATTACTTTACTCGATGTGTGTCAACTAAATCAAAATTGCTTCATCTCCAATTTTCACTCTTTAAGTTGCCTTTTCTGAACCCTCAATCGCAATCATTTTCCGCTTATTGTATAACATCACAAGAATTTCTTCTTTGATATTATTCAGCATTTCATTTTCATCGCGGTTTTGTAAATACCTTTGAAACGACGCGATAATATCCGGATGTTTCTCTTTATATTCATCATACCATGTTTCCAACACAAACTCATTATTATCATAAAGCTCGTCCACTTGTGCCTTTTTATCTTGAATCTGCCACGCGTTGTCTTTGTAAATCATCAGGTATTTACCTTTGATGTTCGATAAATAAATATTCATATTTTCAGGTTTATTGGTGTTGAAATGAACCTTTTCTATGAGCGATTTTACACACTTATTGCAGTCTTTTATACACGTAATATAGTCTTTCGGAGTAAGATGACTGTAATCTGTATCTGGATGATTCAATACCTGAATGTTAATAGTATTGTTGCCATTTTGAATAATACCTTGATTCACATTCTGAATTTGAAGTTTACTTGTCAACTTGTCTATTTGTTTCTGCATCATTTCCATTTTTTTGTCTCTCAATGCGAGTTGATTGTCCATTTGCTCGTCTTTCAATACGATTTGTTTGTCCTTTTCATTTAATAGGCGAGCAAGTTCTTGGAAATCTTCGTCTTTATTTTTCTTACAGGTATATTTGATGTGCCTGTACATTCCTTGTTTAAATTTAAAACACTTGTTACAATACTTACATTGAAATTTTCCTGAAGTTGTGGATGATTGTGGTGGAGAAAATGGTGACTTTGGGGTGACTAAATGGTGACTAATTGGTGACTTTGGGGTGACTAAATGGTGACTTTCGGATAACATTTGATGCTTTTTTGTCTTCAAGTGTTTTCCGTAATGGGTCTTGATATGAGACGTAAAATTACAGCATTCACAGTAATAATTTTTCATTATATATAAAATTGTTTATATATTTAAGTTATATTTTCTTTATAAAAATATAAGAAATGTTATATTTTTTATAAGAAATGTTATATCGCAATATATTACTTACTTTTATAGTGTAAAATAAATATAACTTATATATAACATTTCGCTACATAAATATAACTTTTCTTATATTTTATGGCTAACAAAAAAAGTTATATTGAGGGGGGGGGGAGAAGGGATAATACAATTCTCAAAAAATCCAAAAAAATAAAAATAAAAAGTTCGAAATATTGATCTATGGAATTTTTGGAATTCCTTCAATCGCAATCATTTTCCGCTTATTGTATAACATAACAAGAATTTCTTCTTTGATATTATTCAGCATCTCATCTCCGTCGCGATTTTGTAAATACCTTTGGAATGAGGCAATAATATCCGGGTATTTCTCTTTGTATTCATCATACCATGCTTCCAATACAAACTCATTATTATCATATAGATCATCTACTTGTGCCTTTTTGTCTTGAATTTGCCACGCATTGTCTTTGTAGATCATCAAGTATTTGCCTTTGATATTCGACAGGTAAATATTCATATTCTCTGGCTTGTTGGTATTAAAATGTACCTTTTCAATAAGTGACTTTACGCACTTGTTGCAGTCGTGTATGCAACTGATATAATCTTTCGGAGTAAGATGACTGTAATCCGTATCTTGATGATTCAATACCTGAATATTGATAATATTGTTGCCATTTTGAATAATACCCTGATTAACATTCTGAATTTGAAGTTTATTTGTCAATTTGTCTATTTGTTTCTGCATCATTTCCATTTTTCTATCTCTTAATGCAAGTTGCTTGTCCATTTGATTGTCTTTCAATATGAGTTGCTTGTTCATTTGCTCATCTTTTAATGTGAGTTGTTTATCCTTTTCGTTCAATAGGCGAGCAAGTTCTTGGAAATCTTCATCGGCATTTTTCTTACAGGTATATTTGATGTGTTTACACAAAGATGATTGATGCTTGAAAATTTTGTCGCAATATTTACATTCATATGTTTTGATATCTTTTTCTGAAGTTGGGCTAATTTTGGCTAATTTTGGGCTAATTTTGGCTAATTTTGGGCTAATTTCGGCTAATTTTTGATGCTTTTTTGTCTTCAAATGATTATCATAATGTGTCCTTATATGTGATGAAAAACTACAGCATTTACAGTGATATTTTTTCATTGTATATGAAATGATTTATATATTTATATTATATTTCTATATAAGAAAAATATAACTTTTTCTTATATTTCTTATAAAAAGTTATATTGTGTTTTTCTCTTACTTTTTTAGTGTAAAATAAATATAACTTTTATATAACAATTCGCTACATAAAATATAACTTTCTTATAATTCTATGGCTAACAAAAAAGTTATATTGAGGGGGGGGGAGAAGGGCTGAACAAATTCTGTAAAAATCCAAAAAAATAAAAATAAAAAGTTCGAAATATTGATCTGTGGAATTTTGGATAACATTTGGATAACTATGGATAACATTTGGATAACTATGGATAACATTTGGATAACATTTGGATAACAAAATTTTTATATTATTTCAACTATATAACACATCATAAATGATAAGATGATTTATATCATATTTAAAATAAAATGAAAAAAATTAGTGTAGAAAAGTAGTAAAAGGTAGTAAAAAGTAGTAAAAAAGTAGTAAGCGTCATTTCCTCTTACGTTTACAGTACTAACCATTTACTACTTTTTTACTACTTTTTACAGCATAATTTACTACTTTTACTACTTTTTTGGATAACAAAAATAAAAAAAAAAAAATATTGAGGGGGGGGGAGAAGGGCTGAACCAATTCTGTAAAAATCCAAAAAAATAAAAATAAAAAGTTCGGAATATTCTTCGGTAGTCTTGAAAAATAATAAAGATAAAATTGATTTAATCTGATAAATCATTGGTGTGTAGCATAGCATACATAAGTCATGGAGCAACATTTGAAATCTACTTACGGATTCAATGAGTTTCGTGGATACCAAAAAGACATTATTAATGATTTACTAAATGGTGAAAATACATTTGCAATTTTGCCTACTGGCGGTGGTAAGTCTCTTTTGTATCAATTTCCAGCAACATACACTGATAAACTGACTGTTGTGGTATCACCTTTGATTTCTCTAATGAATGACCAATGTAATTATCTGAACTCTAAAAATATCAAGAGCGTATGCTTAAATTCTGAGTCGTCTGTCAACATTGGAGAATACAAGAACTATAAAATTATATACACGACGCCCGAGTTTATAGAGAGGGGTATAGCAAGATTCGAAAAGATTAAAGATATAATTGGTCTTTTTGCAATTGATGAGGCTCATTGTGTCTCTCAGTGGAGTCATGATTTTCGCGAAAGCTATCTAAAACTAGGTATTATCAAGAATACTTTCCCAGATATTCCCATGCTAGCCGTAACAGCGACCGCAACTCCACGAGTCGTGAACGACATTTACGATATGCTCAATTTAGACGAGGTCGGGGAGTATGTGCTAGGAACGCGTAGAACAAATCTGGAAATAAATATATACCCCAAGCGGGATTTTGATCTGTGTGAATTCAAAGAACCAACTATTGTATATGTCCAAACAAGGAAGGTGTGCGAGAGTCTGTGTGAAAAGCTTATATCAAAGGGGGTATTGTGCGCATGCTATCATGGAGGAATGTTGAAGACCGACAAGGAAAATAGTCACGACCGTTTTACATCGGACGATATTATGGTTATTGTCGCAACAATATCATTTGGTATGGGAATTGACAAGTCTGACATTCGCCACGTCATTAATTATGGAGTTCCCAGCGATATTGAAACATACTATCAGGAAATCGGGCGTGCCGGACGCGATGGTCTTCCCAGTAAGGCAACGTTATATTACGATAGAAAGGATTTCTCAACAACAATGTTCCTTATTAACCAATCAGAAGACCCGAAACAAATTTCATTAAAAACCAATGGTATGAATATATTTCGTAAATTTCTTGAAGAAAACAACATTTGTCGGCAGCGAATCATAGATTACTACTTTAAGACCGGTGATTATCCAACAGAAGAAGACATTATCAATATTCCAAAATGTAATATGTGCGACAATTGCTCAAATGGGAATAATCTAGCACATGTGGATATTACTGAGGAAACAAAGACAATTGTGAAAATTATTAAAGAGCATCATTTTAGTAAAGGATTTACATATGGGATGGAAAAAACGGTGGCGCTGATAAAAACTGGTGGGGGCGAGATATTTAAGTCAATGACTAAGGTGTCTATTAAGGAATTATTGGAAATTTTAATCGCAAAAAACATACTAGTGCGCAATTCTAAAGGTAATTATTTCGTCATATGTGTTGGAAATAAAGATATAACGAAAATGTTGCCCATAACAGCCAGGATTAAACCAGATGTTGTTGTACCAATTAAATCAAAGCAGTCTTCTTACGCAAAACGTGTTCATGAGATAAGAACAGCTATTTCTGAAAGACACGGAATTATTCCAACTATATTCATCAACGATCGTGTCTTGATGAATATATGCAATAGCAAACCAAAAGACGTGAGTCAATTGTGGAAAGTTGATGGAATATCAGATGAGTTCATTATGAAATACGGGACAGAATTTATCAATGAAATCAATGTAATTTCTAAAAATAAATCGTCCGATAAGGGTTCTTCTGGAACAAAAGATATTACGTACAAGCATTACAAAGAGGGAAAAACAATGAACGAAATCTCAGAATTAACGGGGAGAAAGTTGCGCACAATTGAAGACCATATGATTTATATATTTGAAAATTACGATGATGTAGCCATCGATACAGATTACTTTGGGCTCACAAAAGAGTTTGAAGCCGAAATTAATGATGCGATTAAAAAGGTAGGATTTAATTATTTGAAACCGATAAAGGACATTGTAAACAATAATATAACATATGCTCAAATTAAATTGTGTTTGTTGGTTAGTGGACTAAAATAATGAAACAATCTATTAGGTATTTTGTGTTGTTTTATGCGAATATAATTAGGTAGAACAAGAGCAAGTTGTTCCGTGTTTTTTTTTATATTATGGAGGGGAAGAATGAAAAAATAAATACGGAAAATAAAATAAAATAAAATAAAATAAAATAAAATAAAATAAAATAAAATATTCGAAATATTGATTTATGGCGATAAAATTCACCCAAAAAAAATTGAAATGGTTTTCTCATTTTCTGTGATATGAAATAAACATCGAGAATTACAGGAATAAATTTATCAACTCGCATCATGGACGACATTCAAAAAGTAGTCCATTTCCTCTCTCAACAATACAAGTTTGACAACGACGAGGCCTACGAACAAGTCAAACGGTTTCAGGAGTCAAGGAATGTTCCGCCGAAGAAACCTGAGGAGCAAAGACACCCCAAGACAATTCTTCCGTTCTGCGGAGTGATTCAAGAAAACTGGTGTCAAGCTGTTCGCAAAAATTATGGATTATACACACAATGTCCTTTGCTCAAAGCAAAAGATGGTCCTTACTGCAAAACTTGTACAAAACACGCCGAGAAAAATAATGGCGTCCCTATAAATGGCGAGGTTTCTTCACTTCCTCACCCGAAGGCGACAAACTACGCATTAGTCATGAAAAAAAAAAATATCACTCGTGAAGAGGCCGAATTAGCAGCCTCTCAATTAGGATGGAAAATACCGGAGGAACAATTTATCGAGACCTACAAAAAGCGAGGGCGTCCGAAGCGCAATCGCAAAATCATTAGCCTGAGCAGCGATCCTGATGGTGAAGACATAATCGCAAAACTTCTTGCCCAGGCAGCCAAGGAAGCTTCTGTCAAAGAGCCAAGCGTTCCCACCAAAGAACCGATTGTGAAAACGAAACCTGAAGTAGAAGAGAAGAAGACCGAAGAACTTTCCGAAGAACTTTCCGAAGAACCTCCCGAAGAACCTCAAGATGCTTCAGAAGAGGACGACGACAAGTATGTGGTGGAGCTGCAAGTGTCCGAGATCATTATCAAAGGGAAAAAATACCTCATCGATGACGAGAGCGACGCGCTCTTTGATGCAGAAACGGAAGAGGAGATTGGAGACTACAATCATGATACGGGGGAGATTGATTGGTTTTAGATGTTTATGTAGAAGCTGACTTTGTTTTATTTTTTAAATAATTTTCCTAATTTTCCACATTTTCTTTTTACGATATCCCAATTGCGAAATACAAATAACGTCAAAAAACAGCATCTGTCTGACAAAATATCTCACCCAGAAAAAATTGAAATGGATTTTGTGAAAACGCCCATGAGAAACAAAACCACTCAAAAATCTCAGCGAAAAAAATAAGCTTGTCATGCAAAAATCAGAATATTTTGGCGGCATTCAAAGTCTTCTAGACGCGGCAAGTATTTTGGACAAGGCGGAAATAAGGAAAAAGTGTCACCAGAAGAGCGACCCGTATTTGAGAACCCAAATAATCACGTACATGGGGAATAAGCGAAAAATCATAAAGCACATTGATGACGCAATCGCCATTGTCAAAGAAGAATTGGGGGTTCAAGAAATTTCGACGGGTGACGGCTTCTCTGGGTCAGGTATTGTATCTCGTCTTTTAAAAATACATTCACACTCTCTATATGTAAATGACATATCCGGTTATTCGGAAACGTTGAATAAGTGTTATTTGGCGTCACCTTCCGAAGAGTTGCAAGAGGAAATTAAAAATAAAATCCAAGAAGCAAATATAATTGCTACGGAGAAAAACTGTGGAAGGTCGTGGATATCAAAGCATTGGTCGCCGAAAAGCGACAAGATTGAACCAGGTGAACGAGCGTATTATACACATGAAAATGGACGGCGGATTGATGTTGTGCGAAATTATATCGACACGTTGCCTGAGAGGATTCAACCATTTATCCTCGCGCCACTGTTAGTAGCATCTTCAGTAAACAATAATACCAATGGACAGTTTTCAGCATATTTCAAAGATGAGCAAGGTATTGGCTCGTTTGGCGGGAAAAAACAGTATTGTTTATCGCGAATTACAAAAAATATTAACATAGAAACGCCTATATTCTGTGATAAAAAGTGCGATGTAAATATAACAAAAATGGATACAAACAAATGGGCAACAGAATTACCAGAATTAGATTTAGTTTATTACGACCCACCTTACAATAAGCATGCGTATAGTGTATATTACTTCATGTTGGATATCATAAACAACTGGGACTTGTATGCTGACATTCCGGATACAAACCGAGGGCAGCCAAAAAATTGGATAAAATCACAGTATAATAGTTTCACAAATGCAAAACAGACTCTATTACAACTCATTTCAAACACTAGATCAAAATATATATTACTCTCATACAACAGTTGTGGTATCATTCCTATAAATGAACTTGATATCAGCCTTCAACAATTTGGACATGTTCGTAAAATACCAATTGAACACAAAACATATAATCGTCTGAAAGGGATGGGGAACTATAAACGCAAGGACCAAAAGGAGAAAAACGAGGAGTTTCTATGGTTGATTCGCAAAATATAGGACGCGGTATATATTGTATTTGTACGTGTCGGTTCATATATTCATTACATTTTTATTGTTATAGCACATACCATCACAACGCACAACGTTCACCGTGAAAAGAAATAAATCAGCAATTGACCGGACAAGCAATCGTCCATGCATTTAGACATATTTGCCCTTGTATTTGAATGGATATCGGGGTAACTAAAAGATAGAGCGTCTTCTATTACTATCTTTTTTCTGTTTTCTTATGTTTAATGTTTCTTGTCTTCTTCTTTTTTACTACTTTTACTTTTCTGGATTTTGTTTTGTTGTTGTTTTTGACTCTCTTTCCACCTGATAATTAGTATCTTTACTGGGCTACTACTGCAGCGAGAGCACCGAGAGCGCCGAGAGAAACCACCACCATTCCGCCGATGACCCGCCGCCGATTGAATGTTTTATTATCGAAAGCGTCTGGGTCGTGGGTCGCCGATTTTCGTTCCTTAACGTTGAAGGGATTGTTATTGTCTCCACCACTATTGTCTCCACTATTATCATCCTTCGCCACCTTCACCTTCACATTCGCCCTCACATTCGCATTCGCACTCCGAAACGTATTGTTCCCCGAGGGGAATTCGTAATCCTCACTGTTCACGTTCCCCCCACCCCCACCTCGGAGCTGTCGTTTACGTGTCTTTCTTTTGTCGGACGATACAGGATTTGATACCATCTTTATTTTTTTTCGTTCAAGTTTTCTTTTTGTTAGTTTCCTCTTTTTCTTTTGTTGCATGGTGTATTATATCATAATATTATAATACTTTGCCGACATGGCTGAAAACAGGTCGAGACGATTGATCGCACCCATCTCGTCCCAATGGTTCGAGATCGTTGCCAACATAGACGAACAACTGTTCGGAGTTCTCAACGGTGACCATGTCGGCAATGCCCCCGTCCGACACCTCGTCCAATACATCGCACACTTTGGCGCAATGTGCGTCGGTGAGTGACGGTAAAGTCAGAACCCACGCCAGCCATGCGGACGGGTCGGACGGCGATGGCTCCTGCTCGCCCTCCCTCATGATGAGCTCCGTAGACCGCTCGTCATGGACGTCCGTTGCGTAGACAGTGGATGGCTGGACGACAGAAGAGGATAACGAAGTCATGGTGCGGCGGCGGCGCTGGGTGAGTGTCGAAACTACGTGTGCCGGGCTTTTTCGCGACAATAAAGTCTCTGCCGACGTCTTTGTCTCGCTCGCCGCCCACGATGCCTAAGTTGAGGAGTGCCGTTAAAAAGGAGAAGGCATCCGAGGAAGCGGATGAGAGTGTCATGGTGAAGGAGGAGAAGGCATCCGAGGACATGGAGGAGGACAATGATGAGGACAAGGAGAAGAAACAGGTAATCCGCCATCCGAAACCGCACACCGCCGTTACGTCCCCACCACCACCACACCCCCCACCGCCGATAAGAAGGAGACAGTGTCTGAGGAAGCTGATGAAGTTGATGCGAAGGATGCCATGGTGGAGGACGAGAAGGCACTCGAGGACAATGATGATGACAAGGAGAAGAAACATGTAATGCGCTATCCGAAACTACACACCGCCGTTACGCACCAACATCACAATCCCCCCACCGCCGCCACCGCCGCCACCACCCCACCAGTCGAACTCCAATTCGAATGTGAAGAGATCTCGCGAGAGGTCGGCAAAGGGAAAGAGATTGGTCAATGGCTTCTGGGTCGACGATTGTCATGCGAAGAAGTTGGAGTTGGACACTGAGTCTCCCAAGAAGAAGCCTCGCGGGCGTCCGCCGAAGGGAAAGGTGTGGGGTGGTGACGGGTGGGTGGTTGAGTCTCCGGCGAAGTCATCCGTCACTGATTCCGCCACGAAGAAACCTCGTGGGCGTCCGCCGAAGGGAAAGGTGTGGGGTGGTGACGGGTGGGTGGTTGAGTCTCCGGTGAAGACCCCCGTCACTGACTCCGCCACGAAAAAGCCTCGCGGGCGCCCGCCGAAGGGAAAGGTGTGGAGCGGTGACGGCTGGGTCGATGGGTGAGCCTTGTGCAATTGGCGGGGTGTTTCAGGCGAATATATTATTGCGTGATGTGTGGCGGGGTGGTATAGATTTCACTTAGAAATGTGTTCGACAAATACACGACACGGGGTGGTTGACTCACAATACCACTGTCATATAGTTCATTTCACAAATACCGCATCATGGTGTTGTTTATGAAGTTCTCCATTTTCGCGCGCGTCATTGAGATGGCGAATAAAAGAAGAGTCGCAACAATGTCGGCTATTTGCTATGCTGTATTGCTCTACGGGAAAAACTCCGTAAGCGCCGTCTGCTTCTTCGTTTGAGTCTCGGTTACCTCCTTCTTTACCGTTTCATTACGGCTCTTGGTGGTGGTCTCCGTGTCGGCGGCGGCGGGAAGGTCGCCAGCAGCGTTCATCTCCATAAGAGTCTGCTGCGTGACGAGTTCGGCGTCGGAGAGCGTGTATTTCTCCGTGTCTTCTTCCTCGTCGCCCTCGATTTCAAGGTCAAAATCAATATCGTAACACTTCACATAGTCCGTGGTGGGCGAGATGATGACCGTAATCGGGCGGTGGTCGCTCCACGTCATGGAAAGCAGGCGGTTGAGGGTGTGCTTGCTGGCGCTCTTGAACTTGGTGTTGCCGATGCCGTCGAAGTAGGCGCGGGTCTTCTTGTCCCATGCGATGAGCACGTAGTTGGGGATCTTATGAACAACGCCTTTGTGCACGCCGGTGTCGAGTTTCCCCTCCTTCAACGTGATGTGTCGGACCTTATCGTCGACGTCGGGGAGCCAGATATCGTCGTTGTGCTTGGGCGTGGCGCCGCCGCCCGCCAAGAACGGGAACAAGTTGGTAGGTAACCCGCTCGGCACGCCTCGGTAGAACTGCTCCAAGAACGCTTGCTTGGTGGTGGCGAAGAGGTCGTTCTCGAGCTGCACAGTGAACGGCACATCGGCGTCCCACATGCGCGCCGTCTGGTTGTATTCCTCGTCGGTGTTGAAGTCGCCCAGCAGCACGACGTACTTGCCTTGCTCGACGGCTTGGGTGCAGATGCTCTGGACGAACGCTGCCTCGATCATGTTCTGATATGGCGTTTTAAACTCGCCACCGGTGGCGGCATGGCAGGCGACGATGTGGATGTCAAACTTTGATGTCGGTGGCGAGAACGAGAAGAGGACTGGCGTCCGGTCGAAGTAGAGGTTTACGTCTCCATTGCCGTCAAGTGTCGTCCATGACTCTTGGACCGTGCCGAGCTCAATGGTGGCGCCGGCGAACTGGATGGTGGTGCCAGCGAACTTCGGCGGGTCGTCGGAGTTCGGGTCCTTCTCTTCGGCGGCGCCGGATGCGGGAGCAGCAGAAAGTCCACCAGTCTCGCTCGGCGTGGTGCGGCGACCATGTTTCGGGTAGAAGCCATCGGTCATGATGCGGTGCCCGTTCTCCGCCGGGTCGGCATGCAAGTCGCCCATCAATTCTTCGCGCCAAATGACGGCATAGAGTTCGCGCCGCCGCCCCTGCGGGTTCACCTCACCAGAGAGCTTGTAACGCCACGAGTCGTCACCAGAGTTTTTGTTGAGGTAATTCACGATGAACTCAACTGCCCGCTTCCCGCCACCGCCCGTGCGAACCTCCTCAAAGACGCAGACACCTGGTCCATTGTTTCCATTGAACTCTTTGATGGTTTTCGCAACCATCACGGCACGCTCGACCGATGCCTCGTATCCATCAGCGGTGTCGGTGAGGAGTGTGAGGTCCTTCTGGTTCCACTGCATGACCGGGTAGGCGCGATGTCTGAAGTTCCTGTGGTACTTGCCACCATCTCCTTCGTCGTCAAACTCCATGGTGATTGTCAGCTCTCACGCACTTCTCTTGCCGCTGAGCCGCTGAACAAGAACGAGTCAGTGCGAGCCGGATCGTCGGGGTTTTTGCGCGCGCGAAGCCATGGCGTCGTCTCACCGCGGTCCTGGACGAGGACGCCCTCCAAAAGACACAGAGTGGGATGAATCCCTTGGTGAGTATGTGCGTCGTATTGCCCCCCCGCCCCCCCGGCAACTGCCTCCGCCATCCCCCATGGCGGCGTCCTCCTCGTTGAACTCTCGCGAGGTGTCGAAGAAAACGATTCGTATTAGACGTGGTCCTGGTCGCGGACGTCCTCCAAAACACACAGAGTGGGATAAAACACTTGGTGAGTATGTCCGTCGCACTCAACCTCAGACGCACCCCGAAGTGGTTTCGCCTCCCTCCATGACACCGACGACCTCGTGGAACTCTGTCGAGATGAACGAAATCATTGCTGGTATTGGACCTCGTCAAGGACCGTACCGCCGATGCACACAAAGTCAGCGAGACAGCAACGGGCAATACCTGGATGAGATTTATACTGAACATGTAAGACCCCCTATTATTTACACCGGTGTGCATGTCTTACCCCACCTTCCCGCCACGTTTATCAGGACCTCCGACGGTCCCTCTCTGATGAAGGGCTTACTTTACTCGAAGTTGGACTTGCGGCACAATCGCGCGGCGAAGAGCAAATGCGTTCGGAACATGAACTCGGCGACCAGGGTCTGAGCAATATCAACGCAATGGAGCAACCTGATGAACTGGAGCGACCCGATGAACTGGAGCGACCCGATGAGCTGGAACAACCTGATGGGCTGGAACGACCCGATGAGCTCTCGCCATTTGTAAGCTACTTTGAAGACGCGGTCACCGAATGGTATGAAAATAAAAGCGGTGTGGAAAGGGAGTGGTTGGATAACACCCCAGACGCGCAGCTAATGGTATCGCACGCCCTGAACGGGGTCGACATCCTCTTGCAAATGAGAAGAAATGACCCTTGATTGTGAAGTCTCTTAATACAACATTGACTTTAGAAACTGCGCGCGGGTTTTTACTTGTTGGTGTGCCTCATCTAGAAGGCAAATTGAATGGTTTTATTCGAAAATGGAATACCAAATGGTATCGATTATGCGATTTCCCCATCTCCTCTCCCCGTGTCTTTTCGCTGTAATATGGTGGTTGTACATACTGATTGCGCCGCGGCGATACCAAAGCGGCTTGTCATGGCATACCCGCCGGCATTTAGCCATGGATCTGGCGCGTCTCGGGACGCCATCCGAGCATGGTGGGGATAGCGTAGGCGACGGCGGCGGCGCCACCATAGACGAAGCTCTGCTGCATACCATTCCACATGGTGTCGACCCACTTGAGTCCAGCGCAGAACGGCGTGTCGAGAATGCCACCAAAGTTGGTGATTGTCGGCCAGTGGCAGTTCCATACGCGAGCGTAGTAGGCACGTCCATAGTTGACGCCGAACATGGTGAGGAGGATCAGGATACCCTTGATGAGGCTGATGATCTTGGGCTTCCAGTATTCGCCGGCGTTGGACCCGAAGATAGATGGCTCAAACCACCCCGGGTCGCGCATGGTCTTCTTGTGAGTCGCGAAGACCCGGGCGGCGAGCTCCTCCTTGACGATCTGGCGACCGTTATCATCCCAGCAGCGAAGCCCGAATTTAGCGGCGTCGGTGGCGATACCGGCGGCACTCGTTGCCATGAGCAAGACGTACTCGGCATCGGACCGCTCAAACCCGTAAGGATGGTTCTCGCCGCCGAGCTGCACCGCCACCGACGAGAGCATGTTCTTGGGCGCATCAGTGCTGGTCGAGAGCGCTTGGTTCAGCGCGTTCAGTGCCGCTTTTTTATCAGTCGCCGACGCCATGGCAACTACGTGTTGTAAGTTGAAGACTCGGTGACGAAAGTCCGACGAGAGCCGACCACGCGACACATAAAGATCGCAAACGTCAAAAAAACACTGAGAACCTCAACCTTCCTCGCCGCGTTGTGCACTGCCACGATTTTACCACCATGGCTTCGTTATCCTGCTCTGTCGTCCAGCCAAACAGCCGCGGCTGGGTTGACTACCTCGCGCACGAGAAGCCATCCGCCGAAGAGGAGAGCATCGCCGCGCGCGTCAAAGCGTTTCACGCACGCATCAAGACATCACCACCACCACCGACCGCCGTTACGCGTCCGAACCGCCATGGTTGGGTGGGATACTTCGCAGAGGTGGAGTTTCCGCCGCCAGCACTACTAGAGGCGATGGATGGTGGCATTATCGGAGTTCTCGGTCAAGTACATCCGGACATGATGTTATCGGAGGACGCCATGTATACACTTAAGCAGATAGTGCGCCTCACGTGCGAAGCTCTGGTCAAGAACCTGGCGGTGGGCGGACACGTGGACTTGACTCCATACCCGTATGATGATTCAGTGCATCCACTTTCTTTTTTGTTTGTCACCACCGTCACCGCGAAGGATGTGCAGTCCGCAGTGCGTGATGTATTTGAGGGCGACCTCGTCGAGGTGAGATGTGTATGTATGGCTCGGTAAATAGTTTTTCATTGCGTTCAATCTCACCATATGTTCTCTCCTTTTTATAGCACGCCAAGAGGAACGCATTAAGGACAATTACGAGATCCAGCGCCGGCGATGACCCGAAGCTCGTGTTCTCGCAGGAACTGATCTCAGTGTATCTGAACGCGGTTCGCTTCAAAGCACCGGGTGCCGAGGTCTTTACACCGATGCGCTTTGACGCGTTATCGCTTGTTTACATGGTGTCCGCACTGGAGTACCTCGTGGCAGAGGTGCTCGAGCTCGGCGGCAATGTTGCGCGCGACGCGAGGGAGGGGTGCGATAATAATTTCCGAATGCTCCGAAAGGATAAATATGGCGGTGGTACAATGACATTATGTCACATAAATATGGCGGTGATTGACGATACTGAGATGTCCATCATGGGGCAGCGTTGCCGATGGCGGACGGACGCTCAGACTCCGGAGGAGCTCCGTCTGTTGGAACTACGGTGCTACGCAATTGGGCAGCCTCGTGTGATGCGGACTCTCGCATTGTTGGTCGGACGCGAGGATGACGGAGACGTCTACGAAGACGACGTGATGTATGATTACGAATACACCCCAGGTGGACTCGTATCGAATGCTTGGAACACCATCTTCGAGAACGAAGCAAGGACACAGCTCGAGAGTCACGAGGTGCGTTGCCATACAAAACACGTTTTCACTTCACTTTTTCACTATCATTTGTAATTGACTTTTACACCACACATCTCCAAGGCAAAGTGGAAAATCCTTCAGAAAATCATTCAAAACGCAAAGATCGTTCGAAAGTTGCGGTTCAAATCTTTACTCTTACCGCGAATGGACTGGCTGCGTCCTGCTCCAGAGACATTGGCGAAGAAGTTTGTGAAAGGTTACATCCTTACCCTTATCCACAGTGGAGTGAATTGCAACGACTGGGCGTATTTCTGCGATCCAGAGGATATGCCACAAGGACACAGCAACTGGAAGGAAGAAATACTCACCAAATTCGATGTCAAAACGATTGAACGCAACGATTGGCCTTACATATTGAAGGATGAAGACTCGTGTCATGAAATATTTGAATACTGTGAGAGCAACACAAAGCTGATTGCTGAAATTGTCACTGATATTGGTAATCTATCTCCTAATCTCGAATCAATCACGCTCTGCGGAGTGCCTGTCGATCCGGATTGGTCGGAACAAGCAGAAGTGGAGAACGCAGATGACATCGTGCCTGCAATCAACGCACTCGCCGTGACGAACCCGAACCTCATCGCCTTCGACATGAGCACCGTACCCACCAACGACAAGGTCGTCAACGCGATTGCAAAGGCGTTTCCTCACCTCACCTCCTTTTCCGCCACCAACGGGGTGTTCGGTGAGAATATCAGCGATGCGGCACTGGATACGCTTCGGTTGTCGCACCCGGGTATTACCATCACCATCCGAGAATTGTGAGATTCCTGACTAATATTGAGCACACCAAACAATATTACACATCCACGCACATCAAGGCAGCCTCGAATAAGCACCGTGGACAAATGTGAATATTACTGTGCGATATATAGAACCGGCAGCTGTATTTTTGCGCACTTTTTATCTCTCTCCTCTCTCCTACTGCGCGCAGCGAATTTACGAAAAATATGCCTCTAGAAAACTGCGTTCTTTTTACGGTTATGCCGTGTCGAGACCTCTAAAGCCGCGGCACACCCGGTTTTCTAGCATCCGCCGCCCGGGCTCTCACTTCTTGCGGCGCGCTTCTTCGTCTACGCAGACAATCGCAGCCTCATCACGCTGAATCAGCATTCCTGCGTGCGTGAAACGCCTTGACCCGCGCGGCGATGCTCTCATCCTAGGGTGTGGTATTGTCGGTGGTGGTTGGTAGTGATATTCGTCGCATAAAATTGTGGTCGGCGTCGCATGGGATGGTGGTTGGTGATGCGTCAGCTGCTAGTGGTTCGCGATGACCTATGGTATTTGGTGATCACCGGCGGTGGTGGGTGGTCATGAGTGGTGGCGGTGGTGGGTGGTCGCGGCGGTGGTGGTCATGGGTGGTTGCGGTGGTGGTGGTCATGGGTGGTCGCGGCGGTGGTGGTCATGGGTGGTCGCGGTGGTGGTGGTCATGGGTGGTTGCGGTGGTGGTGGTCATGGGTGGTTGCGGTGGTGGTGGTCATGGGTGGTTGCGGTGGTGGTGGGTGGTCGCGGTGGTGGGGGTGGTCGAGTGGCGGCGGCAGCGATGGCTGGTGGTAGTTGGTAGCCGCGGTGGTCGCCGCTGCATGTGTGGCGGTTGGGTCGACACAATCATAGTTACCTGGCTTGAAGACCGGTTCGCTTGCCAATCCGCGAATGCCTGCGAACTACTCTTGTAGACGACCCGAGCCCACTGTTCTCCGGCAAAGGGCTGCATCCAGACGCCGGCGTCTTCTTCAACCCTGAACCATGTTTCGTGAATCAGGAATTTGTTGTACTGTGTGGCTAACTTCTGGGCGAATCGAATGGCACCCTTCTGCGTCGTGAAAAACGTCACCTCCTCGTCCCCAGCATTGTTGGTCACCTTCCACATGTTGCAGGATGACGGGCGGGTTTTCCTCTTTATAGCAAAAAAACGACTTCTCGAGAATTATTCCTCACAACTCATGGTGGCTCTCGCGATCCCGCGGTCGGTGTCCAAGCAAAAGAAAACACCATGAGTCAGAAACGCAAACGAGCAGACAGTGACGATCCGGGTCCGCGTCGAGGTAAGGATGATGACAAAATTATCAATTGTCAACCACGCATTGCGGAAACCGCCACGACACCATGCCATTACCTCAGGTCGCCCTCCTAAATCAATGGATGGTCGCCGCAAGTCATCATCGGCTCCGGCGCCGCAAATCCTCGCCGACGCCGCGGGTATAAGACTCGCCGCTCAGCTTGATCTCACCCCGCATCAGCTCGACGAGGCGCAGGAGACATTCAGAGGTTTGCACTACTCGTTCTCCAAGCGGGCGACAATCATGCCGAAAAATGTCGCCGAGGTGTGTAGTTCGCACCGATTCAGTGCAGAACCACCAGCCACCATGGCAGCCACTCCCATATTCTTTGGCGCCGGCGGCGGTCACCACCCACCCATCACGACATCCACCATGGCACCCCCACCCCAATCACTAGGCGCGGCGCCCACCCCCCGAAAGTACGGACGAAGAGTTAAAAGCATGGGCACACGAGCATGTCGCGCACCGGACTCTGACCGGTGTTAACCGATGCTTCTTCGTCGATTCCACTGTGTACAAGAGTAAGCGTTTTCAGTCCTGGACGGTGCTGCGGATGTGGCTTCGCCTTATAGCTGAGCAAAAGGTCTCTCTGACGCACCAGAACCCCATCGGCTTCGGTTTCAAAGCGAATGTTGAATTTGAAAAAGAAGAGACAGTGCTTGAGGGTGAGTAACTTCACTCCCTCTCCACTAAACCATGCTGTTGCTCGCCTCCCAGCGTCGTACCCTCACATCGTGCCTTTACTCCTAAACGCTCTGCCCCAGGTCTCTGCGATCTGACCGAGATGCAGCCCGGTTATCAGGTGAGGACCTCATCTAACGCGCCCACGGGAACGGGTCGGGGACCTATGGCGATCGCCAACTGGTCCTGCCAGCAACACAAAAACCTTCGGTTCTCGAAAGGGCACGGTGGTACTTTCAACCTCAAGGCGACGCGAGACATCAAACCTGGAGAAGATCTTTACGCCTCTTACACAACTCACAAGAAGATGACCTGCCTTGTGTGTAATCCGGGTGCGCTGCGCACGAGGGGCGCGAGGCGAGCGCTGTGTTGAAGTGGTTCTGATATAGTATTGTAGCATTAGGAACGTTTTTTCTTTGGGTCTGTCTCTCTCACCCACTTGTGTTGTTTTCTGCGAATATAATTATAGTCATTATTTACAATGACACAAGAGCCGACTGTTCCGTGTTTTTTTTATATCATAGAGAATCGCGGTTATACTTATGCCGGTGTGTCTCCATATTATGAGCGCCGATTGCGCCAGCATAATGGTGAAATTAAAGGTGGTGCAAAATACACAATCAGCAAAGGTCCTGGTTGGACACATATTTGTCTTGTTTGTGGGTTTCGCAACAAGATTGAAGCGCTACAATTTGAATGGGCTGTAAAACACGCGCCTCCTCGGAATAAAGGGGGTATAAAGTATCGTATAAAAAAATTATACGATACATTTAGAAAGGAACGTTGGACGTCAAAATCGCCGCTTTCACAAGATGTTCCTCTTGAGTTGCATTGGAAAGTAAATGTTGACTTGAATGAGATAGACTGTGGTGTGTTGCCTGATAATGTGGTTGAATTTAAATAATTACAATGCTCTGAAATTGTTAACGATTAGAGAGAGAGTTCCAAAGGTTGCAGCGTTGTCATCGTCATGGACATATTCTTCTTATGTTGTTTTTCGATTCTGTCGAGGATCTGTTCTTTTGTTGGCGATTTTTTGCGTTTCTTTCGTTTGACAATGATTGTTTGTTTTTTGGAGTTTATCTTCATTTTTTCGTCCATGGTATGCAATCTCAATTTCTACATATCTGAAAATCCATTTCAATTTTTGTTAATTCTTGTAAAATATAATCAATAAAAATATGAATATTTAAATACAACAAAAAATACAATGTAAATCATCAAATGAATTGTAAAATAAGTTGTAGTTTTGGAGAAATAATAGACAAGGTGACAATTTTGAATATTAAACAGAGAAAAGCGACAAATCAAGAGGCGCTGTTTAATATTCAAACCGAATTGAGATTGATTGAAAATGACAACCCTCAAACAAAGACAAAAGACAAATTGTTCGATATCCTACATGATACCAATTTGAAATTGTGGGATCTAGAAGATAAAATCCGGGAAAAAAGCGCTAAAAAGGAATATGATTCTGAATATATTAAATGCGCGGAATTAATACACACAACCAATGATTTGCGCTACAAAATAAAGAGAAAAATCAATGAGAAATATAATTCGCTCATTACAGAAGAAAAAATATACGACTGTAACATCAAACGTGAATACGAACAATTAGAACGCGGGAAAATCCTGTACACAAAGGGCGAATATAAAGAATCTATGAAAGTTCTAAAATCATTAATGACAATATACAAAAATTACGAGGAATATGACGAATTTTATATTGATTTGTTATTTTCGTACAACAATATTTGCTCCATTTTCAATGTTGAATTTCCCTATTATGAAAAGATTACCGAGATTACGAAAAATATAGATATTCTAAATATAAGTAAAGAACAAAAACATTTCTGTAAAGAAAATTACGCGCTATCTTGTTTGTCGCAAAATAAATACAATGAGAGTTATGATTATTTGAATCAATTGAATCTCGCCGAAAGAAATAAAGAATTAAATGGGAAAATGGTGAAACACGATAATATGTCTTTTTTCAAAGAGGGAGATACAAGAAAAACCTTACTTTTGTATAACGGTGGAGGAATAGGCGATGGGTTTATGTATGCCAGGTTCATTCCCATTGTTCTTGAAAGATTTCCAAACAATGACATCATTTTTATCAGCGACAAAAGAACCTCGTGGATATACCAAAAAACATTTGAAAAGAATAAGTCGGTTACTATCAAAGAGTATAGTGATGAAAATGTGCGTTTTGATTACCATTGTAATGTGATATGCTTGATAAAATACTTGGGGTATGAATATGACACATTGCCGTTTACACCGCTATTTGAAACAATAACGTTGGACCCTTCTTTGTTATGTAGACAAATATTATGGAAAATATCATGTGAAAAAAAAGACAAAAAGTGTTACATTTTTAATTGGAAGGGTAGTAATAATAATGTGCAAGAGTTAAAAAACAGAAAAATGGAATTAAAACATGCACGCTCTTTGTTTCAAATGAAAAATATAAACTGGATCATTGTAACAAAAGATCTGACAACAGAAGAAAACGAATTGTTAGACGAATATGATAATGTATGTTATTTTGGAAATATTTTAGACTCGCACGGAACATATATAGACACGCTTTGTATAATGAGGCATATAGATGGTGTTATTTCGACAGATACATCTATAATACACTTGTCCGCGAATTTAAATATTAATACTTACGCCCTGTTGACAGTTGGCTGTGAATGGAGATGGACCCGAAGCGAGAAAACAACCAATTGGTATCCAAATGTGAAATTAATCCGACAAAAACGCTTGGGAGATTGGGGTGACGTGGTCAGGGAAGTTGTGGATGAATTAAAAGCGAAAAAAGTTTAAAGATATGGTCTGACTATTATTTATAGAATACGCGATAATAATGAATCGTTTTTTTATTTGTACAAACTTATTGTTGTGTGTGAGTGGTTTCAATACACCATCCTGTCATATAAAAAGGCGCGCAACCGGATTGAAGATTGCGCGTACAGACGTGATTAACAAATTTTCAATCGGAGAGCAGAGTGGTCAGTCGCCGGCAGATTTGACAAAACATATTTATGACGAAGCATCAAAATATGGAGTTGCTCAAAGCTATAATGATTTTCAAGCAAGTATTCAAAATAATCAAGTTGAGGGGGTTGCACTTCTTACTCAAAATGAACATATAAATGGGATTGTTTCAATTGATAAAATGCATAATATTGGTAGTTATGATATTTCAAATTTCCATGTTACGAAGACGATACCATCTCTCGTGTCGGGTCTGTTGTACAACTTGGATAAACATCACATAAATTACGATGTTTTGTATTTACCCGAACCGATTGAACTGGGTACTATTGTTTCAAACGTTGTTCAATTTGCGGCGCTTTACTTAATTGGTAGCATTTTACTTCGGGGCATTGTACCTCAGTTGCGAAATAATAATCCTATGAATATGATACCAGGTGCGGGTGGGGGGGGGCGTTTACCGAAGTGGAATCGGGGTCAATCGACGTTGATTTCAGTAGTGTTGCCGGATGCGATGAAGCCAAATTTGAGTTGATGGAAGTTGTTGATTTTTTGAAACAACCGGAGAAATACGAG
>Ga0129327_10000407_pt1 | contig 26134 bp, 19 predicted proteins | sample CPBDNA_6_FD_111799 | JGI IMG/M metagenome (GOLD analysis project Ga0129327, IMG submission 111799) | Freshwater to marine salinity gradient microbial communities from Chesapeake Bay, USA - CPBay_Spr_31_0.8_DNA | ecosystem: Environmental > Aquatic > Marine > Coastal | place: USA: Chesapeake Bay... | reverse complement strand
TTACCATAAAACCTACTGCAAGAATCTTGCCATGAAGTTAATTCATTAAGAAAATGAATAGAATACATACAGGATTTCAGATTATCTTCCTTTTTCTTTCCGGTCTTTGGGGTAGGTGTATAAAAAAGGCTCGATTCCGAAGAATCGAGCCTTGATAAGATTTATATTGATCAGCGAGTCGCGAACTACTGATTAGAGAGCAACATCCCCCTTTTCTCCCGTTCGGATTCGAACGGCCTCTTCAATTGGAATAATAAATACCTTACCATCTCCAATCTTTCCGGTTTGCGAAGCGCTTACAATGGCATCAACTACCTTGTTTACGATGTCATCTGCCACTGCAATTTCAAGTTTTACCTTGGGTAGGAAGTCTACAGTGTACTCACTTCCCCGGTAGATCTCGGTATGTCCTTTTTGTCTTCCAAAGCCCTTTACCTCGGAAACGGTCATCCCTTCGACTCCAATTTCGGACAGGGCGTCTTTAACTTCTTCTAATTTAAATGGCTTAATAATGGCCTTAATTAATTTCATATGAATCCTTCTTTGTAATTATAGTTTTGTGGTGCAAGAGCCGTCTTTAGTTAGTGTATGCTTCCTGACCATGCTCGGAAATGTCAAGACCTCTTTCCTCTTCTTCTTCGCTGACTCGTACTCCCATGACCGCTTTCAGTACAGAAAATACGATATAAGCAAAGACGAATGCAAAGACACTCACCAGTAGGGTTCCCTTAATTTGGGTCGCCATCGAGAAATCACCTGTACCAAAAATGGCCACTGCGATTGTACCCCAGACTCCGCATACACCGTGTACGGAAATAGCACCGACTGGGTCATCGATTTTGGATTTGTCGAGAAAGATAATGGATACCACAACCAAACCACCGGCAATTAATCCAATGATCAAGGCACCGCTTACTGAAATAACATCTGCGTTTGCAGTTATTCCAACCAAACCGGCGAGTAATCCATTCAATGCCATGGAAAGGTCAGGCTTCTTGAGCATAAACCAAGAGACTGTGATCGCACCTAATGCACCGGCACAAGCACCGAGTGTTGTGGTGGTAAATACCAGACCTAATGCACCCGGCTCTGCCGAAAGTACCGAACCGCCATTAAATCCGTACCATCCAAACATGAGTAAGAATACTCCAATCGCAGCAAGGGGGAAACTATGGGCAGGAATTGGCTTGATACCGTTTTCGGTATACTTTCCTTTTCTTGGTCCCAATACCATTACGCAGGCTAAGGCACCAAAGCCACCAAATGCATGAACCACTGTGGAACCCGCGAAATCTTTGAATCCCATGTCGGCTAAAACTCCTCCGCCCCAATGCCATGATCCAGCAATGGGGTAAGCAACACCCACAAAGAGTACAGCAAATATCATGAACGAACCGAGTTTCACCCGTTCAGCAACCGCACCTGAAACAATAGTTGCACCCGTTGCAGCAAACATGGCCTGAAAGATAAAATCACCAAATCCAGTCATGGCCAAGCCCAGTCCGCCGTATCCCCAAGTGTTGCCACCATCCGCATTCAAGTCTCCGATCATACCTCCCCAACTAAACCATCCGTTGAATTCCCCAGGGTAATGAGTATTAAATCCAAAAAAGGCATAAGTAACGACACCTATAGAAATGATAAACACATTTTTAAAGAGAACATTAACCACATTCTTCCTCTGGCAAAGACCGGACTCGAGTGTGGCAAACCCAAGGTGCATTAGAAAGACCAAGGCCGCAGCGATTACTGTCCAAAGCATGGATGTGGTGAAGAAATCGTAAGCCGGAGCGTATTCGCCCTGTGCTTCGAGTAGCTCATTGTAGTCGTCGACTGGGCCAGCCTCCTCTTCGACTTCCGTGACAGCGGGTGCTTCCACATGGTCATCTGCGTGAACGGGCAGGGCGTAAGAAAAAAGCAAAGCGGCCGCCAGAAGTAAAAACTTCCATGGGGCGGTTCCTATGCTGGTGAGTGATGCGTGTTTTGTATTCATTTTTTGTTAGTTGTTACTATTCAGTTATTTATACTCAAGTGATGTATTATTCGATACCGAGTTTGCATAAGTCGTGCCAAGAATTTTAAAACTCAAAAAAAGTACAAAATTTCCATGAATCTTTTTCATTGAAGTGTAAAAAATATTCACACCTCTGAAATCTGGCTTTGGGATTCTATTTATAAAATCGACAGTTTCGCAGGGTTGACAATACCCTCCATTTCTTACCACCTTGTCATCGCGAGGGCTGAAAGCCCGTGGCGATCCACTGGGGACCAGTACGCGAACCGTACTTATCCGAACGCGTCCATTGTATGCAGTGGATTGCCGCGTCGGTCACTTGCGTTTCTTCCTCGCAATGACAAATGTGTTTTATACTGTACTCAAACCGCACACTGGATTCATTTCCACGCCTTGTCATCGCGAGGGCGTAGCCGGTGGCGATCCAATGGGAACCAGTAAGCGAACCGCACTTATCCGAATGCCTCCCTCGAGACACGATGGATTGCCGCGTCGCTTCCCTCCTCGCAATGACAAGGGTCGTCTTGTTCAATTAGACAAAAAATGAAAGATCTTACCCTTAAGGCTCAACGCCCAGGAGAGAGCATACAAAAAAGTCGATTCGTTTGCGGAATAAATATTTTCCTTCCCCAATCCCATGACCGGCTCCGGGAATCATAAAGAATTCAAAATCCTTGCCTGCACGGACGAGGGCATCGACCACCTGAAAGGTGGAGGCGGGGTCGACATTTTTATCCAGCTCTCCGACAGTGAGCATAAGATTACCCTGTAATTTATGGGCATGGAATACATTGGAGCTTTGTTCGTAATGGGGGCCCATTTTTCCCATCCATGCCTCGTTCCACCAAATTTTATCCATCCGGTTATCATGGCATCCACAGTCGCTGACGGCGGCTTTGTAAAATTCTCCGTGGTGGAGGAGGGCAGATAGGGCATTTTGTCCACCGGCACTTCCGCCATAAATTCCGACTCGGGATAGATCGAGCCATGAATATTTTCGAGCGGCCGCTTTGAGCCAGGCAATACGGTCTGGAAAGCCGGCATCGGCCAAGTTTTGCCAACAATGATCATGAAATTTCTTGGATCTCCAATTCGTGCCCATTCCATCAATTTTGGCGATTACAAATCCGAGTTCGGCCAATCGTCTCTGGGATATCTGGAGACCAAACTTTTTAGGGACATGAAAGCCATGCGGGCCGGCATAGATGTTTTCGATCACGGGATAGATTCGGTTGGGATCAAACTCGGTCGGTTGGATAAGAAATCCATGGATCATAGTCTTACCATCCCGTCCGGGAGCGGAGAAGCGAATGGGCATGGAGTAACCTTCTTTTAAAAGAGCCGAAATATCCTGACGGGCGAGTTCTTTAACAAGTGAGCCATCCCGGGCGGAGCGTAATTGAGCAATTTCGGGATGATCGACTCTGGACCAGCGATCCACGAAGAGAGTGCGTTCGGGGTTGAATTCCCAGCGGTGAGTTCCGTCCCCCTGGGTCAGAACGGTCAGGTCTGATCCGTCCAAGTTTACTTTGGCCAGATGGATGTGGTAGGGATCCTGTTTCGGGTGAATGGCTAGTGCAGAAAACCAAACAACCTCACTCTTTTCATCCACATGTTCAATTTTTCGAACCACCCATTTTCCCTTGGTGATGGGATTGATTACCTGCCCATTTGAGGCATCGATCCGATAGAGATGATTCCATCCACTCCGTTCGCTTGCCCAGATTAATTGCTCGGACTGGTCGAGCCAGTGAAGCATTGTTTTTTGGGAATAATCCACAAATGTATCAGGAGATTCCCGTACGAGGTCGGTCACTTTTCCGTTAGAGGCATCGATTGAAAGAAGGGCGAGTTCCTGGTGTCCACGCTTGTTATATAGAACATGTGCGGACCGACTGTCTTTGGACCAGTGCTTAAATTGAACCGACCAGGAATCAAGGAATGAAGCTTCGTCTACCGGAATGGCGGTCTTCTTTTTGAGGTCAAAGAGGATGGGGCGACGTTGAGGACGGGGATCGCCTGGTTTAGGATAATTGATGAATTCGATGGTGGGTTGAATCTGATCTTTGGGAGAACTGCGAAGTAGGGGGATCTTCCGGGGGATGACCCGGGTGGATTGAAAACCAAGGGCGTAGCGCTTGTTGGGCGAGTAGCGAAATTCATTGAGGAAGGAATCTTCCTCTGTTCCTTTGCGGGTCAGTTGAATATCCTTTTTATCTTTTCTGATGAACCAGACATTATGTTCGCGAATAACCAATTTTGAAGCAGGAGTGGAGTCAGGCTTGGGGGCGGGGGGAGATTGTTTCATTGCCACCCGGCGGGAGCGGGAGTCAATTTTGGCAATACAGTCATGGTTGGAGGCGGTAAAGATACCGGTCAGATCGTTGGCGGAAAAATCGAGTACCCATTGATGACCTGCAAAGGTGGAGATCGACATATCGCCCTTGGGTGGGATTGTTCCATAGTTTTTAAGTTCCCCTTGCAAATCTACCCAGTAAACACGGACCGGACGGGGGAAGGAATTTTGAAAGGTGATGGATATATTATCAGAACTGGAGGAACTGCGACCCCAACGAGATTGGGGGGGAAGAAATAAAGAATCGTCTTCGTCTTTGGCTGGCTCCAGGGAAATGGATTTTTTGATTTTACCAGTCTTGCCCTCAATGAATTCTTCCTGGGCAGTCTTTCCTTTTCCGGATTTGAGGATGATTCCATTGTCCTTCCATTGAAAATTTAATTTCAATGGCTGATATGCCTTTTGAAATTTCGGAGCGATCTCTTCGGAGCGTGCATACCGGCGGGCAATGGATTCGCCAGTTTTCGGAGAATCAGCCTGGATGGATCGCGCAAATCCCCCCGGAGAGAGAATGAGGAGTAAAAAAGCAGGAATGATCCGGTGTTTCATAATTAAGTGAAGGACACCGGATGAGCTGCGAATAAAAAAAGCTTTTAGACGTCCTCGGCGGTGGACTTGACCTTGAGGTCGCGGAGTTGGCGATCGGTTACAGTACCGGGGCTGTCGGTCATCAAGTCCTGTCCTTTTTGAGTCTTGGGGAAAGCGATTACATCGCGGATGCTTTCCTTGCCCGCGAGGATGGTAATTAAACGGTCGAGGCCGAGGGCAATCCCACCGTGGGGTGGGGCACCATATTCGAAGGATTCAAGCATGTAGCCAAATTGGCTTTTTACCACATCGGCCGGGATATTGAGGACATCCTCAAAGATTTTCTTTTGCACATCGGGCTGGTGAATACGGATACTACCTCCTCCTAGTTCCACTCCATTGAGCACGATATCATAGTGTTGACCCCGTACCTTTTTGGGTTCGGATTCGAGTAAGGGCAAATCTTCCTCCACTGGTGCGGTGAACGGATGGTGGGAAGCCACATAGCGCCCCTCCTCCTCTTCGAAGTGCATCAATGGAAAATCGATCACCCAGAGAAACTTCCAGTCCTTGGGATCGCGAAGTGCCTGACCCCGCTTTTCTAAAAGTGTAGCCGCTTCCAAACGGACACGACCAAGGATATTGCAGGAGCTATCCCAGGAGCCGGCTGCGAAGAATATGATGTCTCCGTCTCCCACTTCGAGTTTAGACTTGAGAGTTTCCTGCTCGGCATCAGAAAGAAATTTGAGGATGGGGGATTTCCAATCTCCTCCTTCGGATTTAATAAATGCGAGCCCCTTTGCTCCGAGGGATTTGGCGGTTTCTTCGAGGTGTTTGAGTTCGCCCTGAGTAATATCAGCAAGTCCCTTGGCATTAAATGCTTTTACCGACCCGCCCGATTTTACAGTGCCGGCAAATACCTTGAAGTCGGACTCGCGGAAGTCTTCGGAAAAGTCCTGAATTTCCATACCAAAGCGCATGTCAGGCTTGTCGGAACCAAAGCGGTTCATTGCATCGTGGTAGGGCATGCGAAGAAAAGGATTGGTGATTTCCTCGCCGAGAGTTTCTTTCCATACCGTGGAGAGGAGACCTTCGATCAGGGCGTACATGTCCTCGCGGTCAATGAAGGACATTTCAATATCGACCTGAGTGAACTCGGGCTGGCGGTCTGCCCGGAGGTCTTCGTCGCGGAAGCAACGGGCAAGTTGATAGTAGCGCTCAATCCCGGCGACCATTAGCATTTGTTTATACTGCTGGGGGGATTGGGGGAGGGCGTAGAATTTTCCTTCGTTCATCCGGCTGGGGACGAGAAATTCACGGGCTCCTTCGGGTGTGCTCTTAAACAGAATCGGTGTCTCGATTTCAAGAAAGTCCTGCTTGTCAAAAAATTCCCGAATTGCCATCGATGCACGGTGGCGAAGCTTGAGTGTGTTCAGGTTGCTCTCTCGGCGAAGGTCGAGATAGCGATAGGTAAGCCGGAGGTCTTCGCCCACTTTATCGGCAGAGTCGTCCATGGGGAAGGGAGGCGTTTTCGACTGGTTATGGACAATGATGGAACTGGCGAAGAGTTCGATATCTCCGGTGGCCAAGTTGCTGTTCTCCGTACCTTCGTCGCGGTTGCGGACTTCTCCCTTTACCTCAATCACACTTTCGGGTTTGAGCTTGGGGAAGAGTTCGGAAAGGGTCTGGTTTTCGGGGTCGAGTACGACCTGGGTCTTTCCTTCCCGATCGCGGAGGTCGAGGAAGAAGACGCCTCCGTGGTCGCGTAAGGAATCGATCCACCCAATTAAAGTGGCGGGAGATCCGGCGTTGTCTTTGCGAAGTTGATTGCAGTGATGGCTACGTTTCATGCCTAATATAAATAAAAATAAAGGATCGAACATAAGGAATGCATTCTTGGATGGCAAGTATGCTATGAGCCGATTCAGGGGTATTGTATGAATTTTTTACAGAGTGGAATGGAGCGAAGGATTTTTAAACTCGCCATTCATCAGTGGCGTGGCATGGCTTGAGGGTATGAGCAATCGGTTTGTAGTAATTATGGCAGGCGGACGCGGTGAGCGTTTTTGGCCTCAAAGTCGTTTAACGCGTCCCAAGCACCTTCTTCCCATCGTGGGGGATTCTCCAATGCTTGCCCAAACTGTGGATCGTTTGAAGGGGTTAGTACCACCGGAAAATGTTTTTGTGATTACCAATAAAGAACAACGGGACGCGGTCCTGGAGAGTTGTCCCGCACTACTCCCCGAGAGAGTGATTGGAGAGCCCGAGGGAAGGGACACTGCTGCAGCAGTGGGGTTGGCCGCTTTATTAGTGGACCAAAAAGCAAAGGATGCCGCATTTGCATTGTTGCCAGCGGATCATGTAATTGAGGACGGGGAGGGCTTCCGTTCAGTATTGACGAGTTCTTTTGACGCGGCTGAACAAGATGATTACCTGGTCACAATTGGAATTAAGCCAAGTTTTCCGGCAACTGGTTATGGATATCTTTCTCAGGGAGAGGAATTGAATAAGGTACTGAACCGACCTGTTTCCAAGGTCGATCGATTTGTGGAGAAGCCCAATTTAAGCACGGCGGAGGAGTACTTAAGTGAGGGTGGATATTTTTGGAATGCAGGAATGTTTGTTTGGAGACCTTCGGTTATACTTTCCGCTATCGAAAAGCATGCCCCCGTTCTTTCGGCGGGTTTAAAAGAATTACAGGCAGACTTTACTTCGACAGGTTCTCTCCTTGGAGCGATGGAAAAAGTCTATCCAAAACTGGAAAAAATTTCCGTCGATTTTGCCGTTATGGAAAAAGCAGAGGGGGTAGTCATGTTGGAGTCTGATTTTGACTGGGATGATGTGGGGGAATGGCCGGCGATAGAAAGACATTATCCGGCAGATGGAAATGGAAATGTGTTTAAGGGAGAGGGAATTGCGGTGGATTCGAAGGGAAACTTGGCTTTTTCAGAACAAGGGCATTGTATAACCCTCCTTGGAGTGGAAGATTTAATTGTCGTTCAATCCGGGGATGCCACCATGGTATGCCATAAAGACCGTGCCCAAGAAGTGAAGGAACTTGCCCGGAAAGTGGGGGAAGCACACCCTGACTTAACTTAACTGTATGCCGGTTTATCTCGGGATCGATTACGGGACCAAACGGATCGGTTTGGCATGGGCTGATGAGTTGGGCATAGCCTTACCAATCGGAGCGGTTCCAGGAGTCGATGATCAATCCTATCTGGACCGCATCGCAGATTTGATTGAAGCGAAGGAAGTGAACGAACTTATTGTGGGGTATCCAATCCATCTGGATGGAACAGTAGGGGTGCGGGCGAAGGAAGTGGACGTCTTTATTGCGACCTTGGAAAAGAGTTTTGCCATGCCTGTCCACCGAGTGGATGAGAGACTAACCAGTTTGGCTGCCGAGGAGTCGTTAGGGGTGCAATCCAAAAAAAAGAAGAAGAAAAATTTAGGGAAAATTGATGCCTCAGCAGCGGGAATTATACTACGCGACTTTATTGAAAATCGAAATGTGATTCCTCCTCCACAGGACTAGGCACAATGAAAAACGAAGAAGTTGATTCTGGTAAACGATGGTGCTGTGTGTGTGCCTACGATGGAACAAACTATGCCGGTTGGCAAAAGCAACCCACTAATGACGCGGTACAAAATAAAATTGAGGATGCATTGCACAATATTTTTTCTACTCCGATCCGAACGATAGGAGCGGGTCGAACAGATGCGGGGGTTCATGCCAATGGGCAGGTTTTTCACTTCGATCATCAATGGACGCATGGCGTAGATAATATGTTACAGGCAATACGTGCCCATCTTCCCTCTGACATTTGTCCACTTTCGATTGAACCAGTTTCCCCCTCTTTTCATGCCATCAGTTCGGCCAAAGGAAAGCGTTACCTTTATCGGGCGGTAAGGGGTTGGGCTATGCCACAGGAGCAGGGATTTTGCATCTCGTTAAAAAATAAAAGTTATGATCTGGAAGCGATGAGGGAAGCGTCCCAGTTTTTAGTGGGAACTCATGACTTCAGTGCCTTTGCAGTTTCTCACCGAAAGGAAGAAAAAGAAGATCCAGTAAAAGAAATTTGGAACATGACCGTTAATCAGAAAGAAAAGGAGTTCCAATTTGAAGTCGAGGGGAGTGGTTTCCTTTACAAAATGGTGCGCAGTATGGTGGGAGGCTTATTGGAAGTGGGAAGAGGGCGTATTGAAGCCGATACCATCCGGGAAATATTACAAAGCAGGAAACGGACGGAGGTGGTGGTAAGTGCACCGGCAAAGGGCTTGTGCCTTGAGCAGGTTTATTATTAAGGCCAGATTTTTGATCGAAATGAAATTGTATCAGGAATATTTGAATTATCTTTCCGATTTAATTTTTCCGGGAATCTGTCCGGTATGTGAAAAGGCTCCTTACCAGGATGGACTTTCTTACATGTGTTTAGAATGCGAGGATTTATTGGCTTGGATTACCAAAAATGGCTGTAAGTATTGTGGGATTCCGATGAGTGGTTTTGATTTTAACGGATTGGTTTGCGCGGGGTGTCGAGAAGATCCGCCCCGTTTTAAAAGAGGGAAGTGTTTATTCCTTCTCGACCAAAATGGGAAAAAAATAATCCATGAGATCAAATATCATGGAGTGAAGGATGTGTTGAAAGATTTGCCCCGATGGCTGAATCGAAATGATTCCTTTCGGGAATTTCTTCATGATTCAATTTTGATTCCCGTTCCACTACATCGAAAGCGATTGAGGAAGCGCGGTTTTAACCAAAGCGTGTGGATTGCGAATGCATTCAAAAAAGACCTGGGAGATCGCGTGCAAGTAATTGATGCCCTGACACGAACCAGAAATACTGAAACTCAGACAGAATTTGACCGGTTTGAGCGAAAAAAGAATGTAAAAAATGCTTTTGCCCTTAAGCATAAAAAGGGTTTAAATAAACAAAACAAATTAATTCTGATAGACGATGTTTACACCACTGGAGCGACCTTGGACGAATGTGCAAAAGCATTAATGCAAGAAGGCTTTCAAAATGTTAATGTTGCAACTTTGGGACATGGATAACAAAAAAGATTAAATTATGGCATTTTTTAGCAAACCAAAATATTCGAAGGTAGTGGTAAAGTCCCGCGAGGGAGTGCCGAAGGGAGTTTTTACCAAATGTCCTGAAACCGGTGACATGGTTTTTGCCAAGGAGTTAAAGAAAAACTTAATGGTGGTACCTTCGAGTGGTTACCATTTCCCACTTGCTGCACCTGACCGAATAGAATCGTTATTGGATCCAGGAACCTTCGTTGAGTGCGATTCAACTTTATCCTCTCTCGATCCTTTGGAATTCAAAGGACTTGCTGCTTACAAAGATAAACTGGAGCAAAATCGTAAGAAAACCTCCCTGGAAGATGCAGTTATATCAGGAATTGGAAAAATGGATGGTCACTGGGTAAGCTTGGCGGTAATGGACTTTCGGTTTCTAGGAGGAAGTATGGGCTCGGTAGTGGGGGAGAAAATTACCCGGGCAATTGAGCGCGGGTTGGAATATTCGATGCCTGTTATTGTAGTCTCTGCTTCGGGTGGGGCTAGGATGTATGAAGGAATATTGAGCCTAATGCAGATGGCAAAAACAAGTGCGGCACTGGCTCGACTTTCAGAAGCCAAGGTACCTTATTTTTCGATTCTAACCAATCCTACGATGGCTGGGGTCATGGCAAGTTATGCAACTTTGGGCGATGTGATCATCGCCGAACCTAAGGCGTTAATAGGATTTGCCGGAAGACGTGTGATTAAGGAAACGACCCGAGCCGACCTGCCAGAGGGTTTTCAAACATCAGAATTTTTACTAAAACATGGATTAGTGGATCAAATTGTGGATCGTCATGATTTGCGTGATCGTTTAATTACATTACGGGGTCATTTGGGTGTGAATTTAAAAACCAAGGAGCCAACCAATCTCCTAACTTTGGGTAATAAGCCGGTTACAAAGAAAAAAGTGACAGCCCGAAAAACGGCTCCTAAAAAAACTCGGGCAGTGCCCAAATCTAAGTAATCCGGAAATTTCACCTGGAACGTTGGTGAACGAGACTCTTTCATTTTTATACAGTCTCCGTAATCGAGGCTCAAGTTTCGGGATCGATCGAATGTCGAAGTTCGTGAAGCTACTTGGCAATCCACAGCGCGATTTTCCAATCATTCATGTTGCGGGTACAAATGGAAAAGGTTCTGTTTGTGCCATGCTTGATTCAATCTATCGAGCGAATGGGTACAAGGTGGGACTCTTTTCTTCTCCCCATTTAATTGAATTAGGGGAACGAATACAAATTAATGGAGAACACATTACCGAGGACGAGATTAACCAATGGGTGGATCGATTAAAACCTCTTGCCCAAAAAATGGAGGAGGACGAAAGCGAGAACCATCCCACATTTTTTGAATTCATGACCGCTATTGCCTTTTTGCACTTTCAAAAGCAAGGGGTAGACCTTGCGGTGATTGAGACTGGTTTGGGCGGGCGATTAGATTCCACGAATGTGGTCGCTCCCGAATTATCCATTATCACTACGATTTCTAAGGATCATTGTGCCATTTTAGGAAACAGCCTTGAGGAAATAACCCAGGAGAAAGCGGGAATCATTAAAAGGGAGACGCCTGTCCTTATTGGAGATTTGCCGAATTGTAGCGTGGAAGTGGTTCAAAAGATCGCGATTCAACGGAACTCAGAGTTACACTCTATTTCTCATTTCGTACAAGAGGAAAGACCCCAGACCAACCTTCAGGGGTCGTACCAAAGAGCAAATGCAGCCTTGGCACTGCGTGGAGCGGAAATAGTAAGAGAAAAGATTCCCATTAAGAATGATCTTGCCCGTCAGGGGTTAAATCAAGTGAGTCTGCTAGGACGTTGGCAAATAATCGAGGGTTCTCCCCGAGTTATTCTGGACGCGTGTCATAATTCGGCCGGTGCCATTTGCTTACGGGAAAACTTGGTCGCATTGTCAGAAAAACCAGAAATTTGGCTTGGGGTACTGGGAGAAGATCGTGCGAAAGAGATTGTTGATGTGGTTTTAGACTTTGCCAGTTCGATTACACTTTTTGAAGTCGAGCAACCCCGTGCTTGTACGGTTGATTACCTTCGTTCTTTAATCCCTGATTCTTTTAGGGGAAAAGTAATCGATTTTAATTTAGAAAAAGCGAAGGATAAATTGAAAAATTCTAGATCTAATGGCACGATTTTGATAACTGGGTCTATTTATTTGATTGGCGATATTCTACAATTTCTCACGCGAGGAGACAGGCACGCAAAAACGAATTGGAACGACTTGTTTTAATTCCTGTGGTTCTATGATTTGAACCATATTTTAGGCCTTATTTTTTGGGTTTTGATCGAATCCTTTCCAGCAAAATTAATATTTTTTATAATTTTATAAGATAGTTTTTTGGACTATCAAAATGTTACTCTCCTGTAAATATGCGAGGAAACTAGGTTTTGTGAATAAGTAAATTAACAACTAGTGATAACTTTGTCTTGGAAAAGTAAAAAAAATACGATTTTCTTGTGAATTTTAGTTTCCCCATTATTTATACAAGATCATTTTAATTCAACCTCCAAAGTTATTCACACCGCTACATATTGTGTCTCTAACCATGGGTAAACACTACATATTGTGTCCACGTTAACAAAAACTTTACAAAATTTTCATTTTTTTCTTTTCTTTTCTCTTTTCAACAGACAAGGTCAAGTTATGCAACCGACTAATACCGTTCCCCAAAATTACACTCGGAGCATACTGACTGATACGATTAAATAACAAATATTTTAGCACAAAAACAAACGACACAGGAAGCAATACAGATGGACAAAGAATTCAAAATTGGCGAAAAAACTTTTCTTCTCGACGAAGAAAAAGCAATGCAGGCATATCAAGAAAAACAAGTAATTAATGGGCGTGATACCATGACCTTTAATTTACTCCCTCTGAAGTATCAGTGGGCATACGATCTTTACCGCAAAATGAAGGCAAACCATTGGGAACCGGAAGATGTTCCCATGCAAAAAGACGTGGAGCAATGGAAGAGCCAAACTGAATTGAGTGATGCGGAACGCTGGATTGTAATGATGGGAATCGGTTACTTTTCAGCAGCGGAGGGAATTGTGGGCGATAATATCCAGCATGTGGTACGCGAACTAGTTACTGCTCCCGAACTTAAACTTGTTTTAGGTCGCCATGCTCATGAGGAAAATATCCACGCAGACAGTCTACTTTACATGATTAGTTCCTTGGGAATTAACCCTCACGAATGTGAGGCAATGTTCGAACAAGTTGATACCATTCGCAGGAAAAATGAGTTCGTCACTAAAGTATCGAAGAGCTTGCGTAGAGATATGGATTTAACGCAAACAGCTGAGAAGCAGGAATTTGCAAAAAATATATTCGTTTTTGGTCAGTGCATGGAAGGAACACAGTTCTACGGCTTGTTTGGTATGATATTGAGTCTTGCTCGCCAGAATAAATTTCCTGGCGTGGGGCAAATGTTCCGCTACACATTGCGTGACGAATCGAATCATATTGAACTGTTTCGTAATCTTTTCCGTGTATTGGTGGACGAAAATCCTGATGTGTGGACTCCTGCTTTCAAAGACGAGTTAACTGAATTAATGAAAGAAGCAGTTGAGCTGGAAAAAGAATTTATTCGGGACTGCCTCCCTGTAAATTCAGTAGGGTTGAGCTCCGATGAATTTTGCACTTACATTGATTTTATTGCAGATCGCCGGCTCAATGGAATCGGATTGGATGTACTTCATCCCGGACTTGAAAATCCATTCCCTTGGTTAGCGGAAACAATGGACGTTAAGAAAGAACAGAATTTCTTCGAAGGCCGTGTGACAGAATATCAAAAGTCCTCTGCTTTGTCCGAAGTTGCTGACGACGAGCTTTGATTGGTAATCTCAGGGGTTCTAACAATAATTAATAGGTGGTTGAGGGGTAAGGATAAGATTTATGCGTAATACGATTTTTGATGAAGATAAGTTGCTTGTAAAAGCAGCAGGAACACCAAGCAAGGATAAGCCACGCTTCGATTGGGCTCAGGGCTTGGGTGATAATAGATTTGAAGTACCGAAGGTACGAATTACAGATGGCGCGGGTGATCGTGATTTCCACATCGCCGAGGTGGCCGAAGTCATTGGGGAGGCATTGACCAACCTAATGATATCAAGGGAAGAAAACGAGATATATACCCCAAAAAACCGGGAACTCGTGGTGGAGTCCGCCCGGATCGTCGCGGATCGCTTAATTGAGCGAATGGCCGAGGAGGAGGAAGGCGGAGCCCCCCGCCTCTCCTTTGACGAGCTTTATCGTTTGATCGAAAAAGCATTAGTTGAAAACGATGCCTATGATGTGGCGAAGAGTCTTGTCTTTTGTAGATCAAATGATGGCGGAGCGATCTCGGATGATCACATGGTCGACCAAATTCGGTTGATTCGGAGAAGCGGACAGGTAGTTCCATGGAACGCCGCCAAGATTGAAGTAGCGGTGCGTAAAGCATTCCTTTCCTTGCAAACGGACTCTCAACCTGCAGTTGAACTTGCCCGCCAAGTTACTCGCAAGGCATTGTCTACTGGGCAGGCCTTTATTAACATAGAGGATATCCAGGACCTTGTTCAGGAGGAATTAATGCGCACCGGGCATTTTAAGGTTGCGGAATCCTACATTTTATACCGAGCACGCCGACGCATCGAAAGAGAGACTGGTGCAGGTATTGATGAGGCCAAACAGGACTCAATGATTGTCGTTCAAAAAGAGGACGGTTCCACTTTTTTCTGGGATGGCATTGACCTCAAAAAACGAATTTCATTTGCTTCAATTGGACTTAATCTATGCCTGAGTACTGAAGAAATTGAAGAAAGCCTTCGCCGCTCTGTATTTTCGGAAATTAGTGAAGTTGATTTACGCCGAACCATTATTTTAAATTCGAAGACTCTTATTGAAAAGGATGGAGATTTTGCCAAGTTTTCGGCCCGTATACTTTTAAGTTATGTCTACGAAGAGGTGTTGGGTTGGGATATCTCGGTCAATACAATCGAGGAACTCAAAGGTTTTCATGCGAAAGGCCTTAAAAAATATCTTAAACATGGGGTGGAAATCAAGCGCCTTGATGCCAAATTACTCAAACTTAATATTAGTAAATTAGCAGATGCTATTGATCCGTCGGCAGATTTAGATTTTGATTATTTGGGAATTCAAACTTTATACGATCGTTATTTGGTGGTCGATAAAACAAATGAATCTCCCCAAAGACTGGAAACTCCTCAATTGTTTTGGATGAGGGTCTCGATGGGAATATTCGCCCACGAGGACAATCCTGAAGATCAAATTATCTCCTTATACAACTTATACAAGAGCAGAAGATTTTGTTCTTCTACACCCACATTATTTAATTCGGGAACTCCTCATTCACAACTTTCTTCCTGTTACCTTTACAAGGTCGATGACACGATTGAATCAATCATGTATCGGGGAATTGCGGAGAATGCATTTTTGTCAAAATGGGCGGGTGGATTGGGCGGTAGTTGGACTGCTGTCCGTGGAACGGGTAGCCATATTGCAGGCACCAATGGCGAGAGCCAGGGTGTGATTCCTTTTCTCAAAATGCACAACGATCAATTGTGTGCTGTCAATCAGGGAGGGAAGAGAAAGGGTTCGGGTTGTGCCTACTTAGAATCCTGGCATTGTGATATTATTGAGTTCTTAGATCTCCGTAAAAATACGGGCGACGACAGGCGTCGGACCCATGACATGAATACAGCAAATTGGATTCCCGATTTGTTCATGAAGAGAATGGAGTCCCGCGGGAATTGGACATTATTCCGGAGTAATGAGGTTTCTGATTTACATGACTTATACGGTAAAGCTTTTGACTCGAAGTATGAGGAATACGAAGCTCTCGCGGAAAAGGGAGATATTTGGTCTCATTCGATGCCCGCACTCGATCTTTGGAAGCAAATGCTAAAAATGATTTTCGAAACGGGGCATCCATGGATTACTTTTAAGGACACTTGCAATGTTCGCAGTCCACAGGATCATGCTGGCGTAATTCATAGTTCCAATCTCTGTACTGAAATTACTTTAAATACTGGAGCCGATGAAACGGCAGTATGTAACTTGGGTTCCGTAGTTTTGGATTCTCATTTGAAGAGTGATGGTTCCCTGGATCATGACAAATTAAGGGATACCATTCGTATTGCGATCCGAGCATTGGATAATGTAATCGATGTAAATTTCTACCCGACCGATGCAGCCAAGACTTCAAACATGAGGCACCGACCTATTGGATTGGGAGTGATGGGCTTACAGAACGCCCTCTTCCGGAAAGATATTTCCTTTTCTTCAGAAGAAGCAATTGAGTTCAATGATGAATTCATGGAAGCAATCTGTTACTACGCCTATGAAGCTTCAAGCGATTTAGCCAGCGAACGCGGGACTTACTCTTCATTCCGTGGTTCAAAATGGGATCGGGGGATTTTACCGCAAGACACAATCGAACTACTTGAAAATGAACGCGGTTGTGAGGTGGAAGTTCCCAAGGGCGAAAAAATGGACTGGTCAGTTGTGCGAGAAAAGATAGCCAAGCATGGAATGCGGAACAGTAATGTTATTGCCATTGCACCGACGGCTACAATTTCAAACATTATGGGATCGTCACCTTGTATCGAACCCACTTACAAAAACCTATTTGTTAAAAGTAATCTCTCCGGTGACTTCATGGTGTTAAATCGTTTCTTGGTGGAGGATCTTAAAAAACTTGATCTTTGGAATGGTGAAATGTCAGATCAATTGAAATATTTCGACGGTGAACTCTCTGACATTGCTTCGATTCCGGATAATCTTAAGAAAAAATATTCCACTGCGTTTGATGTTTCTTACGAGTTTGTAATCGCCGCGGCGGCCCGTCGTCAGAAATGGATAGATCAATCTCAGTCCGTTAACTTGTTTCTTGGTCAACCCAACATGAAAACACTTTCTCACATGTACCGGGCAGCATGGAGGCAGGGACTGAAGACCACCTATTATCTTCGTACTTTGGGTGCTTCGAATATTGAAAAAGCAACCGTTTCTTTAAATCATTCCAAACCGATGGGGGATGTGGCAGGTGAACCTTCTGCAAAAAAAGAGTACACCGATGCGGAAGCCAAAGCGTGTAGCATTCAAGCCATGATGAATGGTGAAGAGTGCGAATCTTGCCAATAAATATCTAGTAACAGACTTTCTTTTTAATTGAATGTAAAAGATCGTTTGGCTGAGTTTCTTGCTCAACAACCTACCTGCGATAGCGATGTATTCATCGCACCGAATGCAATAGTTGTGGGAGATGTACGTATCGGTAAGCAGTCCAGTATTTGGTACGGAAGTGTTTTAAGGGGTGATATTAATTACATCGAAATCGGAAATTTTTCCAATCTGCAAGACGGGGTAATCGGACATCTCTCAGATGAAAAACCTTTAATCGTGGGCAATTATGTAACGGTTGGGCATGGTGCAATTATCCATGCCTGTACGATCGAGGATGAATGCTTAATAGGAATGAATGCCACCGTGCTTGATGGTGCGGTGGTCGGAAAACAATCCATTGTAGCTGCGGGTACAGTTGTACCAGCCGGAATGTTAATTCCTCCTGGTTCTTTAGTTGCCGGTGTGCCCGGAACCATAAAGCGGGAGTTAGGAATTGAGAAACGAAACGGATTGAAGAAATGGGCTGAAAAGTATCTCCAAGTAGCGAGGGCTCATCAAGAGTTGAATTTTAGCTAAGTTTAATTTTTAGCGGATTCCTCCATACCATATTGTTGGTACAGTTCGATCACAGATTCTTTAAGAGAGGGGAGGGGGTGAGTCGCCCCAACCGCTTCCGCACAGCAAGAAATATAGGATCGAATTGCACTTTCTGTTGCCACTTTTTGATCGGCAGTAAGGGAATTTAATAATGCACAACGTGCTTCTCTCCACTCTTCTTGATCGAATGAATGTTGAAGCATAACTTCTCCCCATTTCTTAAGTTCATCCTTACTAAGTTCTTTAATCCATTCCATCCCACAAAACATAGCCAAATTAGACTTCATCGGCAAATCGATTCCCAAAGAGAAAAGTTTATAATTTTCGCTTGGAGTCGAGGGTGGAAAATGCGTAAATAAAATACTCTTTAACATACTATCATGACTACTCAATCTGCTGATCATCTTTACAGTAAAAGTAACCCCTATTCTTCAGGACTCCTTGTCAACCGAGTGATGACAGAAGGGTCGGACAAGGAAACTCGTCATTTCGAATTTTCACTTCAGGATAGTGGTTTGAGTTATGAGCCGGGAGATTCTCTTGGTGTGCTTCCGGAAAATTGTTCGGAGGTAGTGGATGATCTTTTGTCAGTACTTGGTTTTTCCGGTACTGAACCGGTACAAATTGGCGAGGAAAGCTTCTCCCTGAAAGACACATTACTTCACAAGTTTGCCTGTACGGTACTGAGTAAAATTCAGATTAAGAAATTTAATGATATTGCCCGAGTTCCAGCTCTTGAAGAATTACTTAAGATCGAGAATAAAAATGATCTTGTCGATTATATGTGGGGTCGCGAACTGATTGATTTATTTAAGGAATACCCTCAACAGGGACTTGCTGTTGAAGATTTTGTGAGTCTTCTCCGACCAATGCCCCCCCGTTTATATTCTATCGCATCGAGCTTAAAAGCTCATTCTGAGGAAGTTCACTTGACCGTTGCGGTGGTTCGGTACGATTCGCATGGCAGAAAAAGAAAAGGGGTTTGCTCCTCTTATCTTGCTGAGCGAGTGGGGGAGACCATTCCCTGTTATTTTCATCCCAACAAAAACTTCAAGTTACCGGCAGTTCAAAATGCTCCCATTATCATGGTGGGACCGGGGACTGGAATTGCTCCCTTTCGGGCTTTTATCGAAGAAAGGATGGCAACTGGTGCTACAGGGAAAAATTGGCTTTTCTTTGGAGATCGTTCTCAAAAAACTGATTATCTTTATGGAGAAGAATGGATTCGTTATCAAAAGGATGGAATTATTAATGAATTAGATCTTGCCTGGTCGAGAGATCAGGAAGAAAAAGTTTATGTCCAGCATAAGATGTTGGAAAGAGGTGCAGAACTTTGGAATTGGATACAAGAAGGAGCCCTCTTTTATGTATGTGGGGATGCATCCCGTATGGCGAAGGATGTCGACCAGGCATTGCGAACGATTGCACAGGAGCATGGTTCGATGAGTGAGGAGGATTCTGCTGTTTGGATCAAGTCACTACAAAAAGAAAAGCGCTATTTAAAAGATGTGTATTAAATCTAGGAATTAAATCTTTTTTAGGTCCTTTAATACAAATACTTTTTTATTGGAGAAAATTTTAGAAAATTTGTATTTCGCTGTTTACAATAATTGATAATCAGTTATCAATAAGATGATGGTTAAAAGTTCTGTTATTTTATTATTATTGTTAGTCAAGATTAGTTTCTTTGGAGCATCTGCTTATGCTCAAGGGGAATCAGAGTTAGAACCGATGGTAGTCGTAGAAACGAGATCGCCTGTACCTTTGAGTGAAGCGTCGCCATGGGTTACTAGAATACCGGGCAAGGATCTTATTGAAAGGCAGATATACAATTTATCTGATGCGTTGCGCTCCGTCCCAGGGATGGCGATTGCGAGAACTGGTCAATTAGGCTCACAGACATCTCTTTTTAGCAGGGGGGGGGAAAGTAATCATGTGACTTTTCTATACGAGGGAAGAAGACTAAATGGCGGTTTTTCTGGCACATACAACCTAGGAGAACTATCCACTCTCGGTAGCTCGAGTATTGAAATTTTAAAGGGTTCATCGAGTCTAAATGGGGCTAACGCAATGGGCGGAACAGTTCACATGCGGAACGAATTACTTTTAGTTGATGGATATGAATCAAATGTAGGTTTATCTTTTGGCTCTTTTGATACTTTGACTTCAAATTACAGTTCTCGATTCAAAAATGAAAACTGGTCAGGTAATTTCAGTTTTTCTTCTTTAGATACAGAAAACGATCGGCCACATTCAAAATTCGAAAGCCTATCTTCTTCTTTTTTGATAGAAAACCAACTTAACGATGGTCTTACAGTTAACTTTCTTGGCTTGGGTTATGATAATTACCTTGGTTCAAACTTTAATAAAAATTACCCCGTTAATCCTAACAACTATCAGGAAACTGTTCATTTTCTAATTTCTCCACAACTAGAGGTAAAAACAGACTCTTGGGATGCTAGTTTAAATTATTCTTACAGCGAGGATGAGATAAATTATACCCCAAGTTGGAATATGCTCTATTGGACAGAACAAGAAAATGTGGATTTTTTCTCAAGTCTTCTCCTCAACGATAGGAGTACTCTTCAATTTGGTTTAGGTTATTCAACAACTAGGTTTCTTAGAGAAGGTAATTTTCTTAATAGTTGGGAGCAAACTTATGCAGCAATTGGTTTTCGACATGAAATTACAAAAGATACGGAACTTGATGGAAATGTTCGCTATGGAGATTATTCAGATTTTAAAAGTGCAGAGACATATGATTTAAAGGCTAGAACATCAATCAGCGAAAATTTTAGTGTTTATGCCAAATTTGCTACGGGGTTTGCACCACCGGGAGCTCTAGATTTGTATAGTTATGGAATGGGGTATCCTGGGAATCCAGATTTACTTGCCGAAGAATCAAGGAACTACGAGCTCGGCTTTTCACGAATGGACCAATCTTTGAGACATAAATTAACGATGTCTGTTTTTTTTACTGAATACAAAAATCTCATTAATGCTTCATGGGGTGCGAAACCTGAGAACATTGGTGAATCCGAGTCAGTAGGCATAGAAGTTTCGTCCCAAAATCAAATATCAGAAAATCTTTCTATAGTTCCCTCAATTACTTATGTTCGATCCAAGGACTTGGATTCAAATTATAATTTTCTCCCTAAGAGACCGGAGTTTTTTGGTTCTTTTACAGCAACCTATGGAATTAACGCTGTGAATGTAGGCACCCAAATGAACTTTAAAAACAATACAAAAGAGAATGCCACAAGCGAAAATGATGATTATGTCATAGTTCGTCTATTCGGAAATTATGAAATCTCGGATGATTTAATTTTCCATGCTCGTATTGAAAATCTTTTTGATGAAAAATATGAAGAGGTTATTGGCTACCCAGCTCTTGGAAGAGCTGTTCATGCTGGATTGACTTACAATTTCTAAGAATATCACCCGCACTCCGGGCAAACACCATACAACATAACCTCGAAGCCCTGAACTGTGAATCCACTTGGAGCTTTCGCTGGTGGGTTATCTTCCGTGGTATCATCCAACGCGAAAAGTTTATCACAGGAACGGCAGGAAAAATGTACCTTGTCCTTCCCGTCTGCCCATTCATAGCGGGGAGGTTGTCCCGGGTAGTCCACTCCTACCACTTGGTTTCCTTCGGATAGTACTTTGAGGTGACGATAAGTAGTTGCAATTCCGATCCGGGGACTTTTCAGGATCGCCTTTTGGTGAATCTCAATTGGCGTGAGCGGTCTCTCCGCTTTTTTGATCACATCGAGTATGATGTTACCCTGTTGTGTATTCCTTTTAATCATGAATTTTGAGAGGGAGCCTTTTGTGAACTTTTCGTTTTTTGCTTCGGATTGGATTGAGTTCTTTTTTTGAGTGCCTGCACTTCTTGCTTAATTTCGGCGTAAATTTCTTTTTCCATGCGGTCAATAAAAAGTATTCCGTTGAGGTGGTCTACTTCATGTTGGATACAACGTCCAAGCAATCCATCGCACTGAAGGGTATGAGAATTACCTTCAATGTCTTGGTATCGTACTACAATTACTTCGGGGCGTGCCACTTCGCCCTTAATTTCAGGAAATGATAAGCAACCCTCTTCGTAATAATATTCATCGCAGGGGAGAACTTCGATTTTTGGATTCGCCAATGCCATTGGCATCAGGAGTTGGTGGGAGAGAGTTTTATCGTCTAATATACAGGTAATTGGATAATCGGGAATACTGGGTACATCGACTACGCAAAATTGAAGAGCAATGCCTACTTGTTGAGCGGCCAAACCAATACCTTCCTCCGCATACATTGCTTCAAGCATGTCGTGATACAAACTTGAAAGTTTGCTAGAAAACTCGGTTACCTGTTTTCCTTTTTGATGTAAGATAGACTCTCCATACTGAGTCACCGATAATGTCATATGTAATATTTAATTGTTTGAATATAAAAAAATGGGAGATAGAAAGAATCACAATCTTAAATGTGAACAAAATGCGATTGCAAGACTTGAAAATATTTATGATTGTGATTGATAATTTTAAATTTTGGAATCATTAAAAAAAAGTAGACTTGGGAGTTTTATCCTCCTTCCCATTGCATTTGTACTAGGGGTACTTGGTTTGGGCAGTCCTGTTTTCTTTTCCACTGTCTCAGAGGAAACCCTTGCTGATGTGGGGGAGGGGAGTAAAATGATTGACCAGGAGATTGTTCGTCAATTAAGGCAAAATAATTTGGGTCCCGCAGAAATGTTGCTCCCATTAACTTCACTTTCCAAAAGGCAGGAATTTTCGACCGCAATCCAAAATAAAAAAGAGGCTCACCCTGAATTGGCAATTTCCGGTGGTGGTAGCATTTTTGATATGCTGACTTTCAAGGATTATTTCGGAGGGCTTGACGAATACAGTTTAAAGCGTGGTCGGTTTGAGGCATTTTTTGTTTATAATCGGGCAACCACTCGAGGCGATCTTTGGGATAGGCTAAGCAATAATAGCTCCAATGATAATGTACAGGCTCTATTGCAGGGGATTCCGAAGGAGGGGAGACCGGGGAATTTTTGGGGCCGAGTACTTTCCGATCGACGCGTTGCTTCTTTTCCCGGAGTGAAAGTAGCAAAGTTGGTCGATTTTCCTTTTTTTCCAAATCGTCGAATTGTTCTCTCAGTTGGAGTTCGTTTTCCCGGAGAATTTGATGAAGGTGCATCGGAAGCAGAAATTCGTGACCTTTGTATTTCGGATGCGAGGTCATTATTATCAGAATTTTCGAACAAGGCCGTGTTTTTCAATGTTCAAAGGCAGGCGCCAGATGCGATTATCGAACAGACGGATGGAAATTTATCTTCCCTTACTGGTATTGATTTTGCCAAAATGGGAAAAGACGCTGGAATGCTTCGGGTTGGAAAAATGGATGATGGAGGGTATTCGGTTGTAATAGGGGGAGTCGTAAATGATGAGGGTGTGTTTGAAAAGCATGGTCGTTGGTTACCATACCCTATACTTATTCCCATGATGGTCGGTACTGCGATGTCGATAGAAAAAGAGTACTTTTCTTCCGATACCGCTTATGAAATAGGACGACTTTCTCAAAATATGCTTAAGGGAGATTTCGAGTCGAAAGAAAGAATCCGTTCTTTTTATTGGGCGGTACACCAACTAGCGCGTAAAATGAATCTTATGCAAATGGCCGAACTTACTCAGGCTTGTTCTGATTTACAGGCTGTTTTTGATCTTTCTGCCTTAATTAGAATGCGGAATAGACCAATATCGGAGTCGATCGGCAAGATTAAATCTGCTGAACAGGAACTCGGTTTCTTGCCCTTCGATGAACGGGAGAATGGACGAAAAAAACTAACGAGATTAATTGAAGAAAAGAGAAGAGTTGCGAAAAATTTTGAAGAAGAGTTGCGAATTCTATACGGGGCCACTTTGCTTTCTTCCGACCCTTCTGGTCTTTTACGTTATATTGAGGGGTATCCTGTATTTAAGCGTGATGGCGATAAGCAGGCTGCCGTATTTGCCTTGGAAGATATTGCCTATGCAATGAGCTTTGGTTCGGGTGCCTTAAAGCACCTAATTGCGCGAGGTAAGCCAATCAACGAACAGGGTTTTGTATCCAGTATCGTGAGCCCGTTCTTCCCGGTTTTTGGTGGAAATATTTTAACATATCTTTCCCATAGCTATCGGGGTAGTGCTCTCTTTATTAAAATTTCATTAATAGTGAGTTCTCTGCTCGTCATTTTATTTTTTATTGCCAATGTTTTGCCAAAACCGGCCCATCATCGCTCCAAAAGCTATTTTTTGATCCGGTGGACGGCGAAATTTTCTGGTGCGATTTTCGTCGCGTTAATTGTACTCTTATCGTTGGAACCCAACCTTTTACAAACTCCGCGCGGTCAAATCTCTATTGCCGGTTTTGATTTTGCGCTTGCGAATCTCCTCGCCTACGCCAAAGAGGAATCTATGGCGGAACAAAATTTAACAATTGTTACAGCAATCATAGCAGGAGCATTTCTTCTTGTTCAGGTTGTTATATTCATGATTTGCATGTCACGCATTTCTCAAGTAAAAAACGAAGATCTCAAACCGGGACTCAAGTTATCATTACTCGATAATGAGGATAACCTCTTTGATTTAGGATTGTATGTCGGTTTGGGAGGAACAGTGCTATCTTTGATACTTTTATTGGTATTAGATGTTAAACAAGATGCCCTCATTGGTGCGTACACTTCGACACTATTTGGTATTCTCTTCGTTGCTGCTTTGAAGATATTCATCGTTCGTCCTTATCGTAATCACTTGCTTGTCAAGCAAGATGGCGAGAAGAGGTATGAATCGTAGTTTATTACTTGTAGTTTGCGATTTTCTTCTCCTGAGCATTCTTGCTTTGGCAAGATTTGATGTGCCAGCCGATGCAACAATTGCAAAAGATGGACAAAAAATAGTTTCAAATGCTGTAATTGAACGAATTTCAGATGGCGAGAACTACGACGATGTAGTAGCAGAATTAGAAGCGACCAATGAAACTCTGTTAGAGAATCTAAGTAGTGATAAAGATGATTTACTAGAACAAAAACTAAAACTCGAAGATCAAATTGCGCAGAGGCAAAAAGAGTTAGAGGACAAAGAAAATCAAATCGCCTCCCGGGACGCGGTCATCGCAGATAATGAAGAAGAGATAAAAAAATCACAGGCGGAAGCTCAGGAACTCGAACGTAAGCGTGAAGAAATTGAGAAAAAAAGAGAAGCCCTACTACAAACGAATGCCGCATCCAAAAAAGAACTTGAATTACTTTCCAAGAATTTAGCTGATGCGAAGAAAAAATCTGATCAACTTGCTGAACTGAAAGCAAAAACAGAGAAGGAAGCGGAGACTTTTCGCGTTGAACTTGCAAAGTCTATAGAAAAAGTAAAAGCCGAGGAAAAAGCCACCGCTGAAGCACAAGCACAATTAAAAGACGAGAAGAGGAGAGGTGATGCATTAGTTGCTTCCACAGCAAAGTTCGATGAGAAAATCGACTCGATCAATGCGGGACTCAAGGGAGTAGGGGAAGACTTAAAGGTTGTTGGTCAGGGACTTGCTGGTGTGGGAGATAAAATTACCAATGTAACCAATGACGTGAACAGTGTGAAGCAAGATGTTTCCCGCGTGGGGCAAGAAATTGAAGGGGTTGGTTCAAAGGTCGAAAATATTAAAAAAGAAGTGGAAGTTTCAGTCGCTCAACAAAAAGAGAACTTTAAAAAGCTAACTGATGTTCAAACTAAATCTTTGAATGAAATTTTTACAAGATACGATGAAAATAAAATTAAACTAAAACTAACTTTCACGCACAAAGGTGGTTTTATGGGGGCTACAAAAAAGGATACTTTCGAAATGGATACTATTATTATGGTTGATGGATCATTCGCTTACTCTCTTGTGCATGCACGAAGCAGTCCATTCCGCCTGGAACCAAGCGTTCGAAAACTTACTGAAGTTTCTGGTCAAATTAACAGCCCAAAATTAAATAATGCCATTGAAGTTAAAGAAGTTGCTTTCATGGATGACCCGCGAATCTTAATTGTACCCCTATACATTAACCCCAAAGAACTTGAGAAAACATCGGAAATAGAGGTTTTTAATGCGCCTCAAAATCCATACCTTTTTTCCGAAGCAGTCGTTGTGAATGCAAAATCTGGCCGGTTTGGACAAACAGACTTTATACGAGATGAGAGAGATTCTAGATATATAAAGGTTAGTCATACTAATTTTGCATTTATCACCGGTAAATTTGACCCCGGTAAGGGAGATTTAGTTTTTTCTCAGAAGGGCGAGCTTCTTGGCATTATGGTTAACAATGACTATGCATTCCATGTTAAGAATTTAGGTTCAAGGATTCACAATGGTTCAAGGACCACCTTGGGGAACACCTTTAATCCTATCAAGACTAACCC
>Ga0129327_10000401_pt1 | contig 26243 bp, 13 predicted proteins | sample CPBDNA_6_FD_111799 | JGI IMG/M metagenome (GOLD analysis project Ga0129327, IMG submission 111799) | Freshwater to marine salinity gradient microbial communities from Chesapeake Bay, USA - CPBay_Spr_31_0.8_DNA | ecosystem: Environmental > Aquatic > Marine > Coastal | place: USA: Chesapeake Bay... | reverse complement strand
CCGGGGAACATCATCGCCAGGCAGCGAGGGACGAAGTGGCATCCGGGGGAGAACTGCGGGATTGGCACCGATCACACTTTGTTTAGCTTAGTCGACGGGAAGGTGAAGTTTACGAAGAACAGAGTGAAAGGGAGGACTATCGTGAATATCGAGAAGTTTACCGAGGAGGAGATTGCGCTTTGGCGAGCGAGAGGGAAGCTCAGGCACATTGAATTATAAGAAGAGAGAGAGAATAGAAGAAGAATAATAAAAATCGGAAGAAGATGTTTTCGAAACTCGGGGCGAAGATATCGCAAATCGTGAAACCTCGAGTCATCACCGACGGGGTGGAGTATTGGGAGCCGCCGTACGAGAAAACCGGATGGCTGGAGAAACAAGGCGAGGTCGTGAAGACGTGGAGGAAACGGTTTTTCGTGATGAAGCAAGGGAAACTGTTTTGGTTTTTGGACGAACACGTGACGATGATGACGAAAAGCAGAGGGGTGATCGACGCAGCGAGTGGGGATTGCGTGTCGGTGAGAGGGGCGGAGGAGACGACCGGAGACGCGAACTCGTTCGAGATTGTGACCAGGAACGGTGGGGTGATGTATTTTATTTGTCCGAGCAGACAGGAGAAGGAGCAATGGATTAATAGGATCGGAAGGGCAATCGTCATTGGGCGAAGACATAATAATTAATCAAGCAGAGGAGAAAGTCTATATATACATTTTAAAGTCTTCTGCTTTTGAATTTACACGTACCTCGCGTGAGAACACGGTAGTAGTACCTTGGTAGTTTTTGTACAACAATTCTTAGTATATAAAACAATAACACAAAGTTTTGAGTAATGCTAATGCTTACTATTTGTATCTATAAAAGATAAGAGTGCGTGGCGGTTTCTTCGTCCATCTCTCTCTCTCCCTCTCTTCACGCCCTATCATTGAAATATTTATACAGCGCTTTCACGTTATCCGCAAACTGCTGCGACTGACCGCCGAATTTGTCGTGTAACCTGGTCAACTGTTCGTTCCAAATCGGAAGGCCTATTCCTCTCACCGCTGAGGATATGTATTTCGCAACGATTCGATCTGGATCTGAAATCTCCTCGACGTCTTCCGCATCGTCCACGTCGATTGTAAACTTGCCGCTTTTGCCTTCAAACGCTCGCAACATCCGAAGGATGGTGTCCCAATTGGACATCACCAAACCGTCAATCTTGAACAAGCTCAAGATGGACATGCCGTCGTATTCCCCGGACTTTCTTTCTTGTTCGGTGAGCATCTCGGGAGACCCGAGTATGAGTGCTGTTCTTTGCGCGCGTAAATCGTCGTCAATGTCCATCAATCGAAATAGCGCTTTGTTCGCTCGCTGATAATTTGCCTTCGTTTCATCGTTGTTTTGGTCGCTAAAGATTGTGTAAAATCGAAAGAGTTCGCCAACGACTTTTTTCGTGAACTCGACGCTGTTCCACTGCGCTCGTTCGAGTATTTGTATCGCGGTTTCCTCGTTATCGAAAACGAACGCGTCTGCTAACGGTTCAATATTGCTGAGTAAGGTATCTGAAATTTCATTCGACGCTTTAGCACAGTCGTCTCCTTCCGGAAGAGGTTCGGCGTCACCAGATGCAAAAGAAGACGCCTTAGATTTCGAAGGAGGAGGACCACCGCTGTCGCAAAAATGTAATTCCTCCAAGAACCTGCGCAAAAGTCTCAGGAGCATCGTTTTCTCGGTCGCGATTTCTTGCGTCTGCGATTCGCTCAAACGCGCACCAATGTATCTCCAAATTAATCCGGGAACGACGTTCATGTGGTGAATCAACACGTGCACTAACAACTGATCTCCGCCCTTGACATTGCGGTTCTTTCCAGCTGCCGATTGACACGTAATCATTGCATAAAATATCGCCGCCGAAACTTGCTTTCCATGGCATGAATTAATAAAAAAGTTCCGTTTCCTCTCCCATTGGAGTTTCGCGCGTTGCTTAAACTTATTCTCGCGCTCCAACTCTTCTTTCTCTTCTTGATACGATGCTTCCGTATCAGCGTATTGTCTGAAAAAGCACGCGTACGTATCAATCATCCCGTATGCGGCGAAAGCTTCGGGACATTCCGTTTCTGTGACCGCTCCAGGTGGCAATTGAAAATCGTGATTCTTCTTCTGTTCCAGCAACCGTTCGAAGGAAGCTGAATCGTTGGATACGAGCGTTAATTTCAAACAATTAGTGAACATTTTCACGAGTATCTCACGAATCACTTCGCGGTTACAGCGCGTGAGCGCGGCAATTGTATCGACTTTATACTTGTCGGCGATGCGCATAAATTCAAGTCGAGCCGTTGGTGAAGACATCACAAGTTTCCCTAAACCTTCTTGCCATTCGATCATTTCCTCGCCATTCGGCAGGTCTTTTTGCAACTGCAAGCTCGCTCGAGCGTACACTTTGATATAGAAGTGAAAAGCAAATCGAACGCATTTTGCACCAAGATTTGTAGATTCTGCGTCGTCTTCGTTATCCTTTGGTTGCTTCCGACCGTCTCCGTCGGCATCGGACGAGCTCGCTCGAACGGCAGATTGCGAAACGCGCGACGTCTTCCTAGTTCCAATGGCTACTGGAGTGCCGTTCTTCTCAGTAGCATTAGCGGAGGTAGAGTTGACGAGCAAATCGAGCGCCGTGCGCAATTGGTCAAGCGCAAAGTTGAAATAGCTCTTCTCGAAGAGATTCGCACGATATGTCGCCTGGAGATTGTCCTTTTCCACCATTAAAGCCATCTCTGGATTCATATTCGAATCAACAACCCCGGCGCTCACCTCGGCAATATCGGACATGTGTGAATCGTTTAATTCTTTCTTACTCTTCTTCTTTTTCTTCTCGTAAAATAAAATGTACGCGGAATTTGGTTTTTCGTATGTGAGCGTTTGCGCCTCCTCGCCGACGTTGTTCGTTTGGTGTACATAAGAGCCACCAAAGCAGTCATCTTCTAAACACTTTGGATCGTACGGTTCGACAGAAGTATCGTCGTAGCGACGCCACGTCCCAAGATCATCGTCGTCTCCGGTGAGCTCTCCGGTCTTCTCGTCGCGATCGCGAATGAATGAGTAATAGTGCCCCGCAAAAGCAGTTCCTGAGTGGACGATGACGCCAGAAAGTCTATATTCCAATTTCTCGTCGTCCTCGGTATTTTCATTTCCATCGCCTCCATCTAATTCACCGTTTTGCTTGTTGTTGTTGAGATTACGCATAGACTTTCGCGATGTGTGACGATGGTGATTCAAAAGATTCCCAGGCGTACCCGGTCGCGCCGGGCCACCGTCGTCGTTTGTTCCTCCAGCTCCGAGCTCTTCTTCGGCCTCCAACGCGGCTTGATCAGCCTTTTCGAGTGCTTCTTCCGTGTATGGGTACATATCCAAAGTCTTTGGGAAACTATAATAATCTTTTACTTTGTTTCTTTGATCCATAGCGTAATCGTACTCGAGTCGCTGAATGTGCAAACAGAGCGAGTCTGGCAACGTGCGGACGCACGTTCGCTTCGTCGCATCAACTTTCTTCTCGCATTCCGGGCATTCCCACTGGTTGTCGGCATCCATGAGTTCACCAGTCGTTAACAACGACATGGAATCATCAACGCACGCTTTATGCTTACCGCCCACAGCGAGCTGAATTTGACAAAAATCTTCTTCGCGTTCGCTTCGATGCTTCGGACAGTTCTTACAGATGATTTGCGACACCATCTTCCCTCCTAAAACTTCTTCAATCGCACCCTTAAACTTTGGCAGTTCTCGCCCTTCCTCTTTCGCTTGTTTTTCAACTTCACTCGTGATGTTAAGTTTCTCTTTCATCGCGTTGACGTAGTGCGAATCTATTTGCTCTTGAAACCTCGTAAAAAAGACGTACGCGTCTTCGTGTTCTCTTACGTTTACGGGTTCCCCGTCCCAGTCTTTGAAGGCGTGCCACAAATCGCTAGGCTCGTAGTACGTGTGCACAGAAGATCCTTTCAGCATAGCAAACATTTTTTGCGTCTGATAAAAAAGACTCTCGGATTGATCCTCCTCTTCAACCTTCGCGTCGATGGCTAAAATCTTGTCGCGAATACCTGGTTGCGCGAAGAGTTGCTGAAACAAAGCATTCATATAACACGTCGCACCGGCGTTGACGAGTCCAATTTTTGCGCTCACATTCTTTGGCAGCGGGTGACCTCGGATACTGACTTGACGATTAACTTCGGCGGTTGGTTCGACGTCCCACTCTATGTTCTCGAGTGCATCCAGCTCTTCCATTTCAAATTGCAACAAATCGCAGGCTTCTCTGTTCTCTTCGTCCATTTGGTCAAACAAGTGTAATCTGTACAAAGAACTCAGCGTTAAGGACAAAGCATCGGCGCTCTTTTTGCACACAGAAGATAAAACTGAGAACGCGTGCGGGCGTCGATCTTGATCCCCGAAGAGCGCGGTAAACTTCGTCGACAATTCTCGTTTCCCCGCGGCGAGCATCTGGAGCGAATCTTGGCTTAAGAGTAAAGTTTCCATCATTTCTTGATCGGGATCAGAACGTCTACTACACAGACTTCTGCATACAGTTTCTAGTTCTGGAAATAGACCGCGCAGAAGGATCGCTTTTGTTAAGCGCACGGCGTCTTCCACGCTGATTGTCTCCACAGCCGCTGCAAAGTAAGCCATCGTCTCCAATCGCTGCGTCGTTGAGGCTTGGATCGTCTCCGAGGCGTTATTTGAAGCCGCACTTCTAGGATCCATCGCGAGTTGAACGACCCATTCCACATCGCGCTTAAATGCGCTCTCGAGGAACTGCAGAATATGCGGGTTACCTTCTTTAGAAGGCATGTGCAAAGCAAATATCTTTCGCACTTTGAAATATTCCAAGGAAGTTTCTACGTTTTCTTCGGCGATATCGAGTCGATCTTGAATGGCGGTGATGATAGACAGAGGAACTTGCGCGCGACTTTTATTACCATTATCGGTCTGTTCGTTCTCCTTATCTTCTTCGCTTTGATCCACGCCACTTCCGTTGATAATCGCATAAAATTCTTTTTGGTTAAAAAGAAACGTCTTGATGAGCACCTCCCGAAAGGCGGCGTCCGCGGTACCACAGAAAATGGATCCAAAGACCGCATCCAAGACATCTTTTGGTTGCAACTCCGCAAAAACGGAAGCTTGAGATAAGTCAGTACATCTCAATGTTGCCATCCTGTTAAACTCCATAGCCAACTGAATCGATTCATACGCGATGTGGATTTCGGATCGAACACTTGATTTTGAAAAAGCGGCCGCGCAGCGCAAAACGCGCGAGGTTGCAGCCACCGCAAAGTCCCGAAGCGCATCTTTCGGAAGCGTCACGCCTTCAATCGTGCACTCGTTGGAAGTATCACTACTCACGTGCATGGATTTTACCGGTTCAACCAAATCGTGCTTCTTTCCTACCAAAGTCATCGTCGCAGTATCACTGTTCTTATCCAGAGTGAAAGGTTTGAGCAATCTCACCACCGATGCGCAAATCGAACGCCGGATCTCAGAATCTTTACTGCCGTCTTTTGTCGTCGTTCCGCCGGAAGCATCATCGAGAATATCCAAAAGCACCGGTGCAACATTTGGAAACGATCTCGCGTAGCTTTTGCTCCGCTCTTCAGCGGCGTCAGATGCAAAGATTGAATCCGTCAGCGCGTCCACGGTTTCTAAAACGTACGCGACTTTTGCGAAGGAACCCCTAAATGTACTGTGCAAAACCTTTCCAAGCGAGGTACCAGAATCTTTGCTGCTGATAGCGCCGAGAACTTCATCATAAACAGTCTTGTCAGTTGGTAGCGATGCGAGTAATTTCCGCGCGGCGCGTCGCACTGTTTCACACTCCTCTTCGAGATCGGCGGTGTCGATGTCCATTTTCGAAACCCCGCCACCGCCATCAGGGCCATGACTCGCCGTCGTTAATTCTGATTGCGATCGTGATAACGCAAAGAGTACTTCATAAATCATCGGCTGTTTCGATAACATCACTCGAGGAAGCTCTTTGGTATTGCCAAGCTCTTGCACCACCTTGTTGCGATCGGTTTGGACTTTTGAAGTTGAGGGAATGACTTGGACGCACCCCGTCCCATTAGGGAGGTTCAAATCCGAAAGCAAGCGCGCCCGTCCTTCTCTCGTCTCCGTCGCCAGGAGCTTCCCGTTACAAATAGCTTTAAAAGAATCCCGCGCAACACCATTAGCACTCGCAAAGTTGTTCAAAAAGTCTTCCACAGTTTCGTTCGAGTGCGTTGAGATGGCGCGGGCGTTGTTCTCGCCCCCGCGATACCGCCCAGAATTACCTATGGAAATGGTAATAGACATCGGATCGCCTCGAAACGATCTCCCGTGCGGAATAATGGACTCTGCGTTAATGTCGTTGCCACCGCTGGCACTACTCGAGGGCGTACGATCGAGAACTTCGTCCAACACGCGGAGTAACCGCGCGCATTTCAATCGATCCCTTTCGTTCAGCGTTTCTATGCTTTGAAAATCCGGGCCGCACGTTTTCGTTAATTTCTTTGCACAAATCTCAAGAAACACTTTTTCCGCGTTCGAGTTCAGATACGTCCGAATTAGCCTCATTGTCGCTGTATTAAGACACGCGCTCGAAATATTCGGGCACTCGGTGATAATCGCAAAAAAATAAGCCAATCCATTTTTGGAGTCTGAATTTTTATCTTCCACCGTGGGTTCGTTCACGAAGCGGTATTGCCTTTTCTCCTGAAAGCGTCTGCACTTAACTCCTTTTGGTTCTTTCTCTCGTCCAATCTCATCGTATATGTCATCGTCCACATCTTCTTCACTACTAAAACTGCACAAGCCATCACCTTTAAACCTTCCAATTGGTTCGATCAATTTTTCGTGCATCGCGTTTGCGACAAAGAATGGGTAAAAAACCTCCCACAAACTATCGTCGCACTGCGTCTCGACGTTCGTCTTCAACAATCTTTCGACTAGAATCGCTGATATCGCGTCTGGTGAACAATAGTCAACAAGTTTCGTCATCCACACGTTTCTCTTCGCATCTGTTTCTTGAACTTTTGTGTCGGTGAGAGCGTCCCACAATCTGAGTGCAACTCCGCTCTTGAGCTGCAACGTTCTTTGCGCCGCATCATAGAAGTTGTGCAAAAACGTCACCACCTCTTCCGCTCTTCGTTGTGATCGTAAGATTCGAGCATCTTCCCAAGCAAAATCATCACGCACAGCGGTGGACGCCGCATATTGTGCATCTAATGCTTTGGAGTGCTCGAGCGCAGATACGCACATTTCAGTTACGTTTCTTGTGCTGTCTAATGAGTCCGCTTTCGCTGGGATCTCGTCGCTCGTGGTAAAGTCGTTGTTCGAATCAAACATGTACCGTAGAAGGCGCGCAGATACCACCAATCGATCGGTATTCGTTACAGAAACCGCGCTATTGTTGCTGTTGCTATTATAACTCATTCCGCCGTCCTCTTTTGTGAAAGACGCTATGTGCGTCAAGAGCTTGTCTATCCAAGTCATCACGTCAAGGACAGCAGCTCCTCTTTCTGTAAATTTGTAAAACGCAAAGAGAAATGCGTACTCCGGATTGGCATCCTCATCGACTTCTGCGCCGAGATAAAATACCGCCCGCGTTTCATTCGCACACGAAGCTTCGAAAAGAAGCTCCAAGATAGTATTCGCAAAGGTTTCCGAAACCGCTCGGTTTGTAACAATCGATTTCAGAGTGTCCAACGTCTTCCCGTCCAAACTTCCGCTCACTGCCAAAGTTTTGAATCGAGTCAAAACAAAATCTAAGTGCTCGTCAGATAAAACCGGCGCTAATTGACCGAGCATATCACAGACGTTTATGCTAACGTCTTGATGCGAGTCTGCGGTGAAACCAACGTTCCAAATGAGTTCGAGATGTTCGCGTTTTAAGACATTGGGATGTTGCGCTAACTTCGCCAAGACGTCGCGAACGTGTTCGACGTACTGCCTGTGATGAAGATACGTAGGACGCAGAATGTGCTCCAGAATTTCGTTTTCAGCGAGCCATTGAATACCGGTCTCAACGAACGCATCGACCATATCCAGCGCTATTTTGATTTCCTTCAGAGCCGCGAGTTGCGAGGCGAACGTAGACACGCCCAACGAGGCGACGATAATTGCTCTTTGTAACTCAACAAACACACTCTTGCCTTCAACTGATCGTGTCGAAATAGTCTCGCCATCGCGAAATTGTGCAGTTATGAACGCGTGCGATAGAATAGATGCAAATTTTATCGCATCTTCTCGCCGTTTTGCCACATCGCTGTTCTCGCTATTGTTGTTATTCTCAGCGGCAGCAGAGCCTTTCTTGGACTTCTTGTTCGTCGTCTCATTTGCGCTTTCAATTTTCAACGCGTGCAACGCTTCCGTAACCTTTGAGGCGGAGTATAAAAACGTATCGACTAGTATCTTGGCGTTCGACTCGTTCAAAACGTCCGTCGCTGCGGCCAGAGCCGCGCAGGCAGACTCCATGAGGCGAGGCGGCATCAAATTTTTAGCCATCTCGCCGCTCGTAAATGCATCGCGCTTGTTATCAAACACCGCACCTCGAGCTTCCAAAAGTCTCAACAACCAGGTCCAACCGCCTTGCTGACCAAAAGTTTCGACGACATGCGCCGGCCACGCTTTCACGACAATCTCTTTCGTCATCACGTTTTCGTTTCCTTCTTCTTCTTTCTCTTGCTCCCTGTCCATCTTTGCCCTCTCTGCTCTCCGTCGTCCTTTCGTGGCAACCGGTACTTCAACCCTGACTGGGAACGCGATGCTATCTTTGTGATGACTCGTTTTCCCTTCCTCAGTCTCTTTCCACGATAGTTCATTATCAGTTCTATAATCAGAAAAAGATGGAACTTTGTGCGTCCGATATCTCTCGTAAAATGCGCACGAAGATTTCATACCTAACGCTAACGCGCTCAAAATGGCGGTTAATTCTTCAATCTCGCACGCGCGCGCTAGTTCTTCGAGATCTTCGCCATCATTGACGCTAAGACCTACGGTTCGGCTATTGTTCTCAGAACTTTCGTTTGGTTTATGCGGCATACTAAATACGTTATCGTCCCCTTTATCGATGCACGCCTCCATTAAGATGCGATCGATGCAAAACTGATTTAGCGCTTGCGAGGCTATGACGGCAACTTCGCAGCACATTTCTAAGCAGTTGTATTGAAACAACAAGGAGTCGCTAGGCCACGCCGAAGCTTTAAGCTCTTCCAATACGGTGTGGAAATTACTCACGAGGATGCCTTGCGAGAGAAATTTTCTAAACGCTTCCACCTCCTCTGGTCGAATTTTCTCGCGTTCTTTGTCGTTGGACTCGTAAAGACACAAGTAGTTTTCGTTGATGTATTTCAAGCACGGCAACATCTTCGTCGGATAGTACCCTTGGTAATTTCGCATGTACCGATACGAGTTATGCGCCAAGACAACCGAGTTGAATTCATCCAACGGGAAAACGCCCGGTTCGAGCTGAGTTGGTAAAATTTCCTCGCCTTCGTCTTCCTCCGAAGAGGAAGACGACGGGGACAAAGAGTCAGCACCACCACTACCACCACCGGAAGCGCCCCGCCAACCTTGTTGTTGTAAACGCTGACTCCTCCTTTGCGCTCTTTCTGTTTCGCCGGCGGCGGCGGCGTTGGCCAACTGCGCGTCCACGTAATTCTTATGCGTTTCTCTCGCGCGGCGACGAGTGTTCGCGTTCAAATCGTTATTATACGCACTATCAACCAGTCCACCTCTCCCCTCGGTATCAGAATCCACGGACATTTGCGTATCGTTATCGCTTCGGGAAAGTTCTTCGTCGTCGTCGTCTTCGCTCGAGGGCGCGTGTCCCCGTCCCCGTTGTTGCTGTTGTTGACGACGAAGCTCTTCCTCGGAATCGCTCGTATTCCGCCTTAACGGCGGACGTCCTCTTCTACCTCGACCACCACCACCTGCGGCGACCGATCCAAATCTGTTATATCCTAATTCCTCCTCTTCGTCTTCTTCTTCCTCCCCGACGTCGTACGCGTTGTTGTTGTTGTTGTTGTTGTGGTTCAACAACATCTCGTCGACATCGTCTCCGCCTCTTCTCGTCGTCGTCGTCGTCGGATCATCATCGCCCCGAGACGACGACTCCGAGTTCGTCCTCGTCCCGTCCTCGTCCTCGTCTGCTCTTTCTTCTTCTTCTTCGCGCGAGCGAGTCGTCCTCCTCCGGCGCGACATGATGAGATGCTTTCTCTCGCTCTCTCTGTGTCGCTCGTAACGACCTCTCGACGAGATCGTCTCTCTCTTCTCACTCGCTTCTTTCACCTTTTCTCTCGCAGGCAAAAGAAAGAGACGAAGAGAAAGAGAAGAAGAAGAGAAGACGAAAACGCTACAACAACAGCAATAATAAAACGAGAACAACTTTCTTCCGCGCGTGTGTATTTACGCGCGCGCGCGATAGAAAAATATCTCCTTTAGTATTAAGAGAGATCCCAGAGAGAATTTTTGTGCAATTTTTTTGGGCAAAAAATTTTGGGCAAAAAAGCAGCTTTTTTGATCTCTTCCTAATACACTCGCAAAAAAGGCAGAGGCAGAAAAAAGCCGTTGAAAAAGGTTCGTTCGCTCTCCAAAAAAAATCATACATTATATAAAATTAGTACGCACTACTACTACTAAAACTGATATGGTGGGCGTCGAAGGAGGACGCCCGAAACGCGCGTGCGCGATGGACGGGAAAATCGACTACGCCGGGACGGATCAAGTTCCCGGGTGGACCGTGCGTTTTGTTTTCTTCTTTTTGTTCTCGCTTTTTTCTTCTCATCCTCGCGCGATGATGATGAAATGCATTTCAAACTTTTCTTTCGTCCTAGTACTACTTACTCCCCGTTTGAATGATTTGCGTTTACGTGTGCTCACCACTTTTCTCTCTCTCTCTCTCTCTTTATGAAACGCGAACAACAACAACAACAACAAAAACAGGCGACGCAAAAGATGGTCACGGAAAGTTTGAGTAATAATAACGCCGCGAGAAATCCAGCGACGCCGTCGAAGAAATCCACCCCGTCTTCGGCTGGGAAATTGCCCACCCCAGGAGGAGGAGGAGGAGGAGGAGACGTCGCGACGAAGACATTAGTGACGACGACGGATCAACAACAACAACAACAAGAACAACCAGTGGTAAAGAAGAAAAGAGGTCGCCCGGTTGGGTGGCGGAAAGCGGACCATTCGAACAAGTATAAGAGCATGCGAGAGGCGGCGGGGAACGCTCGGAAAGCGTTGGGCGGCGGCGGTAGAGGAGGAGCGCAGCACAAGCGGTACTACTCGGACGAGGAGGACGAGTACGATTCCGACGATTATAACAACGACGGGGAAGCGTTCAATAAGTACAACACGAAAGGCAGCGACGACGAAGGAAACGATAGAAAACGAGGACGTCCGTCTTCCTCGCAAAAAGTAAAGAAACAACCGGCGCCGGGGAAGAGAGGCGTGGGCCGACCGAGGAAAACCCAAAACTACGACGAGGATGATGATTACCACCAAGGCATGCAACAAGCGCAAATGGCTTTAGACAGAAACAAGCACCAGCAACGGAAAACGGAGCAAGCGTTCGATCGAGCCGAGAGTCGAAAATTTCTAATGTTGCAAGAACGGTACGAGTCTTTGCAAAGAAAATACGACGATTTGAAAAAGAAAAAAGTGGACGAAGTCGCCATGGCGGCGACGAAGATGCAAGAGGCGATGAAGGAGAAACAAAGGGCGCAGGAGACTTTAATATCGGATTTACGAAGAGACCGAGATTTCTTCCAAAAAGAAGCCGGTCGCACGCACGAACTCGCCGAAGAAAAAGGGAACATGAAAGTTGAGATTTTCAAATTGCAAGAAGAGCTCGTCCAAAAAGGCACGGACATGCTCGCCGTTCAAAAAGCCAACCGAAAACTTCGCGACGATTTAAAAGTCGCTCTGACATCGACTGACGCCAGGAATAGCTTCGGCCCGCCGCAATTCGAATCCATCTCCGGTCTTCGCTGGCGAAAACTCGGCGAAGACCAAAACAACAAGCACGAGTTCAAACACGTCCTCACCGGATTCGCGTTCACCATCGAAGCCGGCGCGGACCCGAAAACTCACGCCATCACCGGCGAAGACCCGCTCAACGTCTCCATATTCCCCGACCAAGTGAGCACGATGTGTTCGTACACCCCGGTCAATTTTGGCATCCTCCCGGTCGAGCGAATCGAGGAAATGTTGAAAGACGAGATGGAGTTTAGCACGAAGCACCTCGCGCACTTCTTCACGAAGGTTTTAGATTTTTTAATGACCGTCTGCCAAGAGCTCGGATTTGTCCCTCCAGACGACGACGACCAAGACGACGACGACGGAGAAGACGAGGAAGAAGACGTCGACGACGGAGAAGAACGAGCGCCCGAAGGAGCGCCTGAAGGCGAAGAGGAGGAGGTTGTAAAGTAAAAACCTTTAAAAAGAGCACCATGAGATATACCCTAAACGCATTTTGACTCCTTTTTTCTCCTTCGTTTGAATCGTCCGTCCCTTCAGAATTCATCAAAAACAGCGCGAGGAGACACACAAAAGTTTACTCAAAGGAAGAGCGAGAGAGAAAGCACACTCTACTTTGGAAGAAGAATACGAAGGGGAACACTACTACTACTACTAATGTCGTACACTCGCCTGACGAACGACGGCGAGAATGATAACGATGCGAATAAAAGTGGAATCTTACGCGAGGCGATTTCCACCCACGCGAACCGCGTCCAATCGCTCATTTTCCAACTCCAAACGAACGTCTCGACGTTTAAACGACTCGTGGACCAACTGGGAACGGCGCGAGATACGAAGGACCAAAGAGCGAAACTGCACAAACTGAGAGAATCGATAGGTCAAATGGCGAAAGAGAGTTCGGTGTTGGTGAAAAAGTTGGCGAGATTGGTGACGGATTTAGTGCACGAGGAGCAAGATCAAGAGTACGAGTACGAAGCGGGCGAGGACGAGGACGACGCGGAAAGTTTAGCGGAGAGGCATAAAAAGTTGGTGAAGGATTTACACGCGACGTTGAAGGATTTTCAGAGAGCGCAAAGGGCGTGCGCGGAGAGAGAGAGCACGTTTTTACCGCAAAAGGAGATTGGCAACGAAGCGGCGAAGAGTAAAAAGAAAGGGTACGGAGCGACTGGAGGGAAGAACAACAACAATAGCGCCGCCGCGGACGTGGCCATGAGTGGCGAACGAGGAGGGCAGTTTTACCAAGGCGGGCAAATGGTAGACGAGGAGCAACAACACGCGCCTTTGCTGATGGAACATAAAAGCCAAGGGCAGAAGGAGATGACCGCGGTGGAAATCGACATGCGATTTAACGATCAGTTAATCGAGGAACGAGAGAGAGGCATCGCGGAGATTCAGCAACAAATTGGCGAAGTGAATGAGATTTTCCAAGATTTAGCGGTGTTGGTAAACGAGCAAGGGAACATGATTGACGATATCGAGGCGAATATCGTGAGTACGGCGGTGAGAACGAAAGAGGCGCAGAAGGAGTTGACAAAGGCGGATAAGAGTCAAAAGAGTGCGAGGAATAAGATGGTGTGTTTAGCAATCACCGTCTTTACTGCGCTGATTATCTTGATTCTGTTTTTGCTGCAGTAAGTTCCTTCTTTATGTATTTGTTTATATAGCCTCTTTTTTATTAGCATCACCCTGACGCGGAGAGACTTTCGCGCTCGCGACGAATGGACGGCGTTTTCAAACGCGGGTTAGCTCTACCGTACTTATGTATTTGTACACTACTACTACTACTACTACTACTACTACTCCTATTCTAAAACGGCTAGACTTCTAAATGCGCTGCGTAAAAAATCATCTCCTATTCTAAGCTTTTATCCGTGGTACAAACGTTCACGAGACCGACGACGTGCATCAATCGAAACATGCGCACGTCAATAGACCACGCGTGGCCGCTATAGCCCGCCTTCGCCGCCTGTTTCGGGTGGTAAGACATTCCAAACATATCCATTTGCGAACACAAGTGCTGACTCATAAAAGCTAAGTGGATTCCACTGGATAACGACGTCGGACACTTCATCATGAGCTTTTTGTTATTCGCGTGGCCTTCCTCTTCGAGCGCTCCAATATCCAGTAAATCTCTCCGCATTTGCATGTAACAATCCACAATATAATTCACGCTCGAGGGACTTAAAACCCTCGTCTGGACGTATTGAAACCGTTTCTTTATGTTGTGAAAATAACTCGTGCTCGTGGAATACCAAAACCACCATTCTTCTCGTAAATTACGTTTCGATCGAAGGATCTTCTCGTCCACGTTTATACCTCTCGAGAGTTGTCGTCCTCGTATGCTGTTGAACATTCTAAATCGCGTCTTTTTCCCCAGTGGCTTCCGAACTCCGTACTTCTTGTGTACGTTCGTATCGTTCGCTAACCCCGAGCGTAAGTTAAATCTCCAAACGCTGTCGTGTTTGTCGATGCTTTTGCTATTTTCATCCGTTAAGCCGTCTCGATAGACGTGCGGCGAATTTCCAACCATTGCGCAAGTGCCTAATTCTTTGTATTTCACATCGTATCTCGGTTTCAAGTAATCGAAATATTTCACGCTCCACCCGTTCGGCGTTTCTTTATTCCCTCTCATGTTCGAACACACTCTCGCTTTACTCACCGTAAAACACTTCGGCTTATACTCCGTCAACATCTTCACCGACGGTAACGCGAACGCAAATTTCGCCATATTTTCCCACCTCTCCTTTTTACTCGAAAACACTTTCTTACACCCAGCGTCCGACGTCAAGCAATCGAGCAAATCCTCTCGAGCTTGTCTCTTTCTTTCACTCAACAACTCCTTGTGGTCCCTCTCAACGCTCCTGCACGTTTGCGAGCACTGCTCGTCGCTAAATCCGAGCAACGACCGTCGTCTCCGCGTCGCGACGGGAGACGAACAAAACTTATTCGCTTCCGCGTCCCAAATTTTCGCGCCATAACCACCACTTTTCTTTTGCGCTCCTATTCCTCCTTCGCGCATCAACCTCCTCTTCGTGCTCCACTCCGCTCTGGCGAACCACGCGCCGGGCGCCCCGTTGCAATACGTCGAATCGCTGTTCAAAGGGACGATGGAATCTTTCAAATTAAACTCCCCTCCTTTGCCATCTTCATCCTCTTCTCCTCCTGCATCACCACCACCACCACCACCAATAGTGTGCGTCATCCCTTCATCGTCGACGATTTCTTCCGGTAAACTCGTCTCTTCTCGCTGTGCGATGGACATCAAATCTAAAGGTTTCGATGTCTCGAATCGGTTCAGAACGAAGAAAATCATCGAAAGAAAAAACGCAGATCGGAGGAGCGCGCGACTGATTCGTTTCTTCTCGGGAGGGACGGAGGCGAAGTAGGAAGAAGGTAAACGTGGCGAGGGAGGAGGACGAGGCATTTTGAATCCAAAAGAAGTGGGAGACGTGTTCCCGCTTTCGCGGTTTATTCTTGTCTTCTTTTAAATAAATAGTTGTGTGAGGAGCGCTTTTTATGAAGAATCTGCTGCATGCTAAAAGAGTCTGATGTAGTATTAAAAAAATCTTTCCTCGATTCCTTCCGCTACTGCTTCACACGACGCGTTGAGTTCGTCTTTAATTCGAGGCCCACATTTGCGCCTCTTCCAAGGAGTCGTGGCCTTTTGGCACTCTCGGTAACTTATCGATGGCGGCGTTAATCTCGGTAATCAACATGGCGATCAAGGCGTGTTTGTTCTCGGATATCGCTCGAGGAGCGAAGAACGTTTGCAATTTTAAGCCTTCTTTCCACGGAGGGGGATCTTCCAGTTTGACGAGTTTATACGGACCTCGTTGGTATTGACCGCCACCGTAGGCTCGTTTGTCGAATTTCCAAAGCATAGTTGTTCCGTCTACGTCGTAGATTTCTGGGCCCCAGGTGTAATGTAAGATGAACGCGCCGCCGAGTTCTTCATCCGCCGGAGGTTGAGCCATGATGGATTCGGGTTTGCCGGCGCCGTAAAAAGTGTGCTTGATGCCGGAAACGAACGCGGCGAGATCGTACGCGTACATGTCTCGCAACCATCCCAAGGATTTCTTGACGTTTTCCGGTTGTTCCGTGCGCGCGACGAATTCAGCCCATTTCGGAGCCACTTTTCGTAAATCCTCGGCGGTGATAACGGTCGGTGAATTTCCAGTTCGAGGAATAATTCCTTTGGATTTATCGCCGTACTCTTCCGAAAAGTGTGAGCGCATGGTTGGATGGTTAACGTTGATGTACGTGAACTCGAAACCGTACGCTTGGCCGGGTGGGAGTAAGATGGACTCCGGCGGCGATTTCACGATGACGTGATCGGTTTCGAGCATGACGATGTGCGAACACGTTTCCGAGTCAGAGGTTTGCGACCATCGCGCGATGGCACTGGACCGATCGGCTACGGGATAATCGCACCAACTGTCGCAGTGCGTTTGAATGGGCTCAAAACGCATGGTCGGTATTTCAACCATTAACTCGTCGTCGCGACCTTTGTGTAACACTCTCGTGAAGGCTTTCATGATGGATCCAGGTTGCGAGGCGTGGTTTTGCCACGTCTGATACATGATTCTCGACTGCCAATTCATGTACGCGTTACCACTGGACGTCATGACGCCGTGTAAACACCGCGGCATATCTTCGTACCTTTTCCCGGTTGCCGGTGGATGCTGCGGCGGTTTCGGCGGCTTCAAGTCCGTAAACTTCCCGGCGACCCACGGAACCCCCGCTCCAGAGTTCGCCGGTTTCATCTCCTTGATGTTTTTCTCAAACTTCAACCAGCACGCTTTCGAGTTTGGATTGTACACCCACACGTTACATCTATTCCCACTGGCTCTGTTGAGATTTCGACACGCGTCGCAACACTTACCGGCATCTTCGGTTTTATGATTATCGCCGTTGAGGACGACGGCTCCCCAATACTCCGTGTGCTCGTGCGCTTCGCACGTCCCTAACGATGCGTCATCAGCGAGAACATTATTATTGCTGCTGCTGCTAGTACTACTACCACCACCACTTCTACTACTACTACTATCACCACTGCTAGTACTACTCCTACTCCTATCGCTACTACTTCCGCTACTACCGGCACCGGTCTTACTCTGCTGCTCTCGCTCCGCCGCCGTCAACTCCGACGCCTTTTCCCCAACCTTCACCTTCTTCCCCATCCCTTCCTCTTTCGCCTCCTCGTGCTTCACCATCGCCTCGCTCGGCGGAGGGCTCGCGTGTTCCATCTCCACCGGATCCCCCAACTCAAACTCCCAATCTCTCAACAACTCGTCCACGTCCTCGACGACGTCCTCGACTTGGTCTCTCGTCGCGCCAATCAATTTCGATTTCAACGTCTCCGCTTCCTGATATATCGATCGTTCTCGCGCTCTCGTTTCCATCAACTCCACCTCGATCGCGCGTTCGTGTATTTTCGCGTCCGTCAAAGCCGTCTTCGCTCGCGACAGGTCGTTCGCCAGTGAGTCCACCAGCCTGCTGCTTTTGCCACTAAATCTCTTTCTACCACTACTACCACTACTCATCGGGACTTCATCATCATCATGACGATGATGAAGAAAATGTCCTCCTCCTCCTCCTCCACTACTTCCAAACTTTGGTATTTTCGCCAGCGTCTCCGGGTGCGTGTCGTCGATCGCCCGGTAAATCCCGTAAAAACAAAGCAAGGCGACCAGGAACGAGATTGAAATCTGGACCGTCTTTTCGATCGATTTGAGAAGGATTTTGCGCTTTCGTCCTTTCCTCTTGTCGCCGGGAGAGAAGAGGAGCTCGAGGGCAGAGGATGAGTCGAGGGATTTAGGGGAGGATGACATGTGTCTCGTGACTTATATCGTTCGTCCTCGCAGAAGAGCGTTCGTTGTGTTTATTGTGTTGTAGATTTTTTACGTGACTTTTACGCGGTGAAACAATGAAGAAGAAGAGTTGCTCTGAAAAGGTGTACTTTACGTGTTCCGTGTGAATATAAATGGCTATTTATATATATTAAAATACATATCAACCTCGCTCTCTGATGTGTGAGTGAGTTTAGTATGCACATTTCCCCCCATAAATCTAAGTGTTAGTTCGAAAAGAAAGAGAAAGAGAGAGCGCGCCGCCATCCGTCCGGCGAGTCTTTTTCTCTTCGCCTCGATTTCATCATCTCTCGCAGTCTCTCTCTCTCTCTCTCTCTCTCTTCTCTCTCTCTCCCTCTCTCTCTCTCGCTAAATTTATCAACCGTTTTGTAATTATTAAAACGACGAATTAAATTTACGCGTCGATTTGCGTTTGGATCATGTCGGCGGCTTCTTGGACGGTGCCAATCTTCTCGGCCCCTTCTTCGTCGAGCGTGATTTCGAATTGCTCTTCCAACGCCATCATGATTTCGACGGTGTCCAAAGAATCGGCGCCCAAGTCGACAAACTTGGAATCCGCGGCGACGGCGTCGAGGTCGGTGCCGAGCTGCTCGGAGATGATACCTCTAACCTTGTCGAGAGTGTCGCCAGACTGTTTATAAAAGGAAGAAGAAAGGAGAGAGAACGCGTTGATGAAAGTCAGTATGGAGTCACTTTGGAGTCTTTTGTGAACTCTATCCAAAACAAGAGATGGAGGAAGAAAAACGTACCGCAGCGGCGTTGACGGAGAACCCGGCGCGAGCCTTGGTGGCGACTCTTTTGGAAGTCTTGAAGTTCACCTGTTTAAAGTTATCGCGTAAAGACGAAAGAGAGAGAACATACGTGTCAGCATCATCATCATCGAAATAATAGAATTTCTCTGATCGAAATCAGAGATAACGAGAAAGAGGTCCGCTTTGTGACTGTATATCGATGACAAATTCAAAAACGGCGCTTTTCCTCCGCGAAACGCGATGTTTCGACGACGAAATCTCCCATCAAACGCGCGAACCTCGCGCGCGAGAAGTATTTATGCGCGCGAATGCGACGCCGCATTTCCGTTCGCGACGTCGCATATCAAAGCTCGCATCAAAATACTCTTCTCATCATCCGCGCAAAAATCATCTTTTTTGCCGTCTTGGCTTAAAAACGAGACGATTGGGATTACTTAAAGCGCGCGATTGGTGTTCGAAATCGCCGTCGAGGATACCCACGCGAACCGAAAGAAACGAAAATAATAACGCATTCGCGTACCTTGGAGGTGATTTTCGCGGAAGCAACGGTAGAAGTAGTCAAAGAAAACATTTTGTATTCGTGCAGGTGTGTGTGTGTGTTGATATGATATCGAATGAAGTCATTTTTGACCTGGCAGCTGCCTTTGTAAAAAGAGCCAAAACGAGAGAAAAAAGAGGAGTTCATATAGCGAGTAAAAAATACACGGAGGAAAATCTTGGATGGAGGGGATGGATCGAGTATTGCTCTTCTCTCTCTCGATCATCATCGTCCCCATTTACTGATCTTTAAATCGTCCTAGACGTGTTTTTTCTCTTCTCACTGCTCTTGTTCTTGTTCTTGTTCTTGTTCTTCTTCTTCTATTCTTTCCGCTCCGCGAGCGAACGCGGTCGTCGTCATGCCCAAGCGCTCTAAATCGTACTCGTTGACGACCGGTTGACTCCCGGAGACGATGAAAACATTCGCCCCCGAACGTTGTTGTTGATCGCTTTTCTTCTTCTTCTTTTGAGTGGACGACCTTTTTGTCTCGAGTTTACTCGCGATCACTTTTACCAGCGCCGGCGGCCTCTTCTTCTTCGTCGTCTTGACCTTTTCCTCTTCCTCCTCCTCCACCTCTTCGTCTTCGAAACTTTTCCAACTCTTCCTCGTTTCTTCGCTCGCGAACGAGATCACTTTCATCTTCTCTTTGAAAACGATGTACACGTTCACCTCTTCCACGTCCTCGATTTTATTCCACGGGTGTTTCAGTTTTAGCGTCGTTTGTATTTTCTCCACTCGTTTCTCTTCTTCGTCTTTCCTCGTTCCCGTCGTTCCCGTTGTTCGCCGCCTGTTGGGTTTTCGTTTTATCTTTCGCCACGACTGGTCGTCGTCGTTCAAAGTCCCCAACTTTTTCCTGAGTTTCTCGATATCCATTTCGGTCGTTGAACTTTCGAAGGATGGCGTGTTGAATCAGCGCGTCGCGTCGCGCGTGTGCGTTCGATCAAACGCGCGCACTTTGTTGTTACGCTTATTTTTTAAGGGAAACGACGACGGCACAATTTCGATACGATTTTATCCAAAATGCGCGCGCAATTAACAACATCAACTCGTCATCACCTAAAAGCCGAAACCCGAAGACAAAGGAACGCAGGAAGACAAAGAGTGACGTCTCCGAGAGCCATCCAAAATCAACAACGAGAAGAAGAAGAAGAAGAAGAAGAGTTGATGATGATGCCGTCTTTTTTAGTGGATTCTACGGAACGGAACGAAAGATATAACGGAAACTGGGCGCAATTTATGTTGGATTGCGAAAGCCATCCGGCGACGACGTTTAACTTTTGCGGAGGCATGAAGTTTGGATTAAGTTTTACGAGGAAGTTTAGGGAGAGGCTGGAGACGAAAGCGAGGAATTTTGGAGAAACAGATGATGGAAACGTCGTCGTCCAAGAATCGAACGTTTCGCGGATGTATATGATGGATGGATACGAGCAGAGCGCGTTCGCGGATAACGAATCCATCTTTCACGGGCGAGAGGTGAGAAAAGTCTCCACGTTTGGAGAGAAATCTGGGATGATGATTCAACTCTCGTTGGCGAACGAGGACGACGACGAAGGTTGGACGAAAGAGGAAATCGAGGAGTACAGCGGGTGGCTTTCAGATCAACAGAGAAAATGGAGAGACGGAGACGCGTTGGAGAGCGAAGGCGTGGCGAATTTTAAGACGAAATACGGGCCGGCTGCATTTACGTTGCATCATCGATTCTATTTGCACCACGATAATATCGGCGGGTTTTGGTTGAGCGCTGAAGACGGATGTGAAGGCGTGGCGCAAGATATGAATTCGAGACGAGACGGACTCGGAGCGAAGAGCGCGTTGCGATGGTGGTAGAGAGAGAGAGAGAGATTATATCTTAGTTATCATCATTGGATTGAGAAAACGCTTCCAATGCTTCTTCCCGTTCGACAACGGCGATGAAGACGTCTTCTAACGAGGATGACGCAAACGCATCGTTGGAAAACTCTTTTTTGATGTCGGAGGTGTTGCCGCAAAGTAGGAACTTGCCGTCGCGGAGTAACCCGACGGAGGCGCAGACTTTTTCGCATTCGAAGACATCGTGGGAAGTGATGACGACCGCGGCGCCTTGATTGGAGTTCATAACGTTTTCCACAGCCTTCCAAAGCTTTGTTTTCGCATACGGGTCCACGCCCGCAGTAGGCTCGTCAAGTAAAACTAACGATGGATGATGAGAGGGAGAGACCGTTTGTTTCGCAGCTTCGGCGACGGAAAGGGCGATTGCAACGCACAGTTCTCGCTTCGCACCGCCGCTCAAGTTTTTCGCGAGCACGGTTTTGTGCTTTTGTAGCGATTGAAAACGTTCACACCACAGCGAAGGAGAAGAAGAGGAGGAAGAAGTTGTTGCAGACGTGACGACGGAAGCGAACAAATCGAGATGTTCGAGTGGCGTGAGAAAATCTTCCACGCCGTTTGTTTGAGCGCAATAGCCAAAAGACGTAGTCGCGCTCGCCCATCGAACGTAGCCGTTCGTTTTCGATAGTAAGCCAGAGAGCATAGCGAACGAGGTCGTCTTGCCGGCTCCGTTGACGCCACACAACGCGAACGCCTCTTTCGCGGAAACCTTGAACGATATAGAATCGACCGACGGCGCTTGGTCTTTGCGATACTGCTTTTTTAATTTCATCACAGTCAACGCTCCGTCGTTCGTATCGCATTCATCTTCTCTCGTATCTTTTTCAAAAGCGTTTTCGATGCGTTTCGCGGTTCGCCATTCCAACGCAACGAAAACAAACCAATAGAAGAGACCGAAAACAAACATCAATAAGAACTCTCTTCCGCTATTTTCCCATTCCAGGAACGTTTTCGTATCCGGAAGCAATATCGAGAAACCGACACCTTCTTCTTCTTCTTCCTCTCCTTCGCGCTTCTCCTCGAATCGAGGGATGGCGTGTTCTCGTCGAGAAAGGTTGTAAAATATGCGAGCGAAACTGTATTGCGGCGACGCGCAAAAGATAACAGAAACAACATCCCACACCACGGAAACATCTTCTCCGGCTAACGCCAGACCATCCAACACGACAGACGCGATAAAAGACAATACCGCAACAGAGAAGGAACTGGCCGCTTGCGTGGCAAAAGAAGACACGTCGTCAGAGAAAAACAACGACGATAAGTACGCAATCGGCGTCGTTTGAAACGCAAACGCGATGGATGCAAAAAGCAATGTTTCTGCGTATCTTGTGGAAGAAACGTCTATTTCCTCTTCGCGTAAAGCGAGGCACATGATGAACGAAAGTAGCAAAGCGGGAAACGTCTTCGAAATGAAATCAAAGGTCGCCGTTCCGAGCCAATACACTTTATTCGACAGTCCCGCACATAGGAGCGCGTGCTTAAATCCTAAAGTCCTCTCTCGAACGAGCGTTGGTGTGAGTATAGCCGACGCTATACTTAATCCAAGGACTGCGCACATTGCCACGAACGTAGAGGACATGGACTGGTGCGAAAACGCGTTCGAGGACACAGATTCACTTTCACTCAAAGGTAACGGATCGTTCATTGCTGTCAAGGTCAGACCTTTCTCTCTAAACGCGCTCGCAAAAATAGACTCGTCGAGTAAGCCCAACGCAGATGGAATCGCGTGGTACGCGGTGGGTGAGGTAGCGATGGTCATCGTATTCGTCGTCGAGTCGAGGTAGTAAAACGCGCACGGAGAAGGAAATTTTTGCGATCCGCATGAACGCGTCGCGGTAAATTCAGCCTGTCTCATCAATTCGTAATCGATGGTGCTTTCGATGTTCATTTCACTCGTGCACTCAAAATTTTCGGCACACGCCGAAATATTGCCGCATACAGGCAAGAGGAAAGAATTTCTTTGACACTCGTACTGTTTTGTGACCGAGCGCGGCGTCGTTCGAACGGCAGCATAGAAAGTCATAGGAAGCGATGCCATTTGTCGCTGACGCGACGGACGAGACGATTCAGATATGGTAAACAAGGGTTTGCTCTTTCCGAGAAATGTTGACGGCGTCATCTCTTCGGCGTATTCGCTCGAACTTAGCGCAGATGAACCATTCGCCGACGAACCGGATTTTGCCAACGAAAGGCCGATGGTGAAAAATATCGCGCAGCTAACGATGGCAAATAGCGCAAACAACGGCTGACGCTTCCAGACTAAATATCGCGCGCGTAAAATTGCCTGAACTTGTCGCAAAGCTCTCCTCGTTTTCGTAGTCTTCTCGTCGTCGTTGTTGTCGATGTCTCCGCTGGTTGCCGCCGCTACTCCTACCTCTTCCAAAGGTAAGATGATATCATCCTCCTCGCCTTCCTCTTCTTTAGCTTTTGCGATGAAATTAAGAAACGCCTTTTCCAGCGACGGTTCATCTCCACCACCGCCGTGCATTTTTTTCATCTCTTCCACCGAAACGCTTTCAATCACGGATTGGCCGTTATGCAAGATGACCAAATCGTCCGCTAACGCCTCAACTTCGTCCATGTGATGCGTGGCTAAAACAACGCTATTTGCAGAATCTGATTTCGTAAACTCCGAGATCAATTTCCACGCCAAACGTTTGGAGACTGGATCCATCGATGCCGTCGGTTCATCGAGAATAGCAATCGAGGAGTTCAAAAGCGACAACAAAAGCGAAACTTTCCTTTTTTGTCCGCCGGAAAGCGTGGAGATTTGTTCGTCGAGCTTATTCGAGATGGCGAGTTTGGAGGCGAGCGTCTGGATGAGAATCGGTTCAGAGGAGGGAATATTCTCCTCTTCTTCGTCGTTATTCCTTGCTCTCCGACTTTTCGAGGAAAACGCCAATCGCAACCGCAAGTGTTCGCGAACGGTGAGTTGCGGCCACAAAAAGTCAAACTGCGGGCAAAAACCAACTTCACCGGACGTTTCAATTTTCGTTTGCTCGTTTATAGACTCAAGACCAACTAACACGGACACTAAAGTGGTTTTTCCGGCACCGTTGTGTCCGAGTAATGCGCAGACGCTGGATTTCTTCGCGCGAAAATTAACGTTTCTTAAAATGCGTTTTGTCACGTTCGTCGCTCGAATGGCATCGTCACTCGCGGCGTTATCGCTTGTCATCAGAACGTATTTTGATCTCACATTTTGACACCCTCCGCGTATGAAAAACGCGCGCAAAAAGATTGCAAACACCATCCAATTTACGAGCGCGACAAAATACACGCCTCTCGCGGTGACGCCGTGGTACATATCGTCGTCGGCGAACGTCTTCCACGACATCGAGCTGCCGTGTCTCTCGCACGCGCTCACAATTTCGCCAAACACGTGCAACGCGCTCGCCGGGGAGAGAAAACATGCGTAAAGCCAACTAACACTTCCATCTGGATGCTTTGTCGTCGCTGTAACGCCCGAAACCCACGTGACGACGTACACGAACACGCTCACCAGAGACGCGACGGACGCCGTCGAGGAGCTGTTGTTCGACCTAGACGTCCCATCCTCTCTCGCGAGTTTTTGCAACAAATATCCAACCGAGGCGGAGACGAATAAACCAAACGCGACGAGTTGCGCAGACCATACGATGAAAAATCCGAACACAATAGACGCGTCGATAGATACGAACGCGCGTTTGCCAACTAAAGATATGAACCCCGAGACTAAGAACAACGGCGCGTAATGCGCCATAAACCAAGACAACCAATACGTAGATTTAGAACAACCGAGCAGTTCTTGATGTAAACGAAGGTTATTTACGCTTTCATAGGCAGTCGACTTTGCAATGCTGGAAAGTGGAACGGCGAAGGCAAAGACGAACGCTAAGGAGAAGAAGGCGCTCGAAATTGTCGCGGCGATGTTCGTATCGTGCTCTGGGAACGCGGACGCTTTAATATTGATCGACGTGAGGTTGCGCGCGGTAGCATTCAAAATCCCTTCTCTTTCCGCAAAATACTCAAAAAACGCTCGATTGAACGCGCTTTGTACGTTCGCATACGCGTAATATTTCGTCCACTCGTAGTTGACGCCGTTGACCCACTTTTGAAACGGGTGCGCAAAGGGCGAATTTCGATTTTTATTATTCTGGGCGCTCGAGGCTCCGGACAATATCGTCTTTCCGGAGGCAATCCCGGAAGTTTGGTTCGCGCGAATCTCGTAGCGAATATCTTTGCCATCATCCATGATCAAATTTACAACCATCAATATCTTATTCTCCGGATCCATCGCTAAAGCCTCCGCTTTCCGCGCGGACGATACGGGAAACAAAAGCGCCTCGGCGGATGCATCGTCGCACGCGAGAAATGGCACGTCTTTCCCGCCCTCCCGTTCAGAAAACGTCTTTGGAATAACGTCCCTCAAAACATCTACTATTGAAGCACTCGCACTTGATCTCGTCAAATTATTAATATCTTCGATCAAGTTCGGTATCGCGCTCATCCCTTCTTCGGGACTGTTTGATTTCAAAGCGTATTTCGCGTTTACCGAAACCACCGCGCCAAACGTAATCGGTTGATTCTCGCACACCAGTCGCCGCGCCGCTTTCATCGCGACTTTTCTAACCTCCTCGTTTTCGCTCGGCGAATACGCGATTCTATATTTACCTCCGTCCATGCTTTCAAACCCTCTCGTCATCCCCCAGGCGACGTTTGCCAAAGGTCTCGATATGAAAAATTGCGATTGAACCGTCTTCTCCTGGATTAAAACCGAAGGCACGACCATCAACACCACGAACAGTATCGGACAGATCGTCTCCAGGAAAAACCAAAACCGTCTGTTCCTCGCTTTCACGATGAAATTTTTCCGCATCGCGGCCGAGAAAGACGGACTGCTCATCGCGAACGACGACGACGGAAACGGTGACCACCACGCGGAAGACCAAGAAGAAGAAGAAAACATCGCGCGTGGTTCGCGAATATCTCGTCGCAACAAACTCAAACACCTTCACTCTTAAAAAAGCGAGACCAGGACGAGTATTTTAAACACAAAAATCACCAGAGTAAAAATAATCTTCAGCTTCATCCGCTGCAGTAAAGCTTCTTCGAGAAAGCAAAGCGCAAAAAACGCGCGCTCTTGCGGAAATTCTACACGTGTCTTCCGTCTTCTTCGCCTCGCCGTAAAAGCTCACCTCAACGAGAGAGCGCTAAATCCGACGAGAGAGAGAGAGAAGGAAAAGTAGATATCTTCTTTTT
>Ga0129327_10000394_pt1 | contig 26426 bp, 8 predicted proteins | sample CPBDNA_6_FD_111799 | JGI IMG/M metagenome (GOLD analysis project Ga0129327, IMG submission 111799) | Freshwater to marine salinity gradient microbial communities from Chesapeake Bay, USA - CPBay_Spr_31_0.8_DNA | ecosystem: Environmental > Aquatic > Marine > Coastal | place: USA: Chesapeake Bay... | reverse complement strand
TTAAAACTGCGCTCAGATTCGACGTCGTGGCGAAACTCAAGCCAGGAGAAACGCTCAAAATTGTCGGGTCGATTCCTGAGCTCGGAAATTGGGATTGTGAAAATGGGTTGGCGTTAGCGTGGTCGGAAAATCACCGGTGGAAAGGCTCGATTGAAATTGAACGATTGATTTTTGGAAGTCATCATCACGAAAATGGTGGTGATACGTTTGAAGAGGAAAAGGAGAAGGATTTTCGAGCTCCCCGCGCGGCGGCGATGGACGAACCGGCGACGATGAAGTGCGTGATTGAGAAAAAGAAGAGGAATAATGAAGGTGATGATAACGAGGAAGGTGATGACGATAACAATAATTACGTGTGGGAGGAAGGGAAGAACAGAGGAGTTGAGTTGTTCTCGTACGACGTCGCGTGTATAAACGGAGAGTTGAGGTACCCGGACGCCACGGTGACGGGAGCGTTTGGCCATCCGGGAGAAACGACGGTGGTTTTCGACGACGCGATGTACGCGAAGAAGATAATGAAGGAAAACGAAAGCGAAGAAGGAAGACGAGAGGCGATGGATGCGGCGGAACGGAGTCGAGAGTGCTTGATAGAGTGGGAGGAGAAACAGGAGAAAGGAGAAGAAGGAAGCCTTACGAGTAGTAGTGGTAGTAGTAGTAGTAGTAGCGGTAGTAGTAGTAGCGGTAGTAGCGACGGCGAGGACGTCGAGAAAGCGCGACACGACGAAGAAGCGGAAGAAGCAGATGACGCGCAAGAAGTATCCGAGATGATTAAAGAAGAAGAAAAAGCAGCAAGAATAAGAAGAAAACGTATCATCGATGAATCGAAGTTCACTCCGTCTGTCGTGCGCGTCGCCAACGTCGACACAATGAACAGCAAATGGCACTTAAAGTTAGAATCAGTCAAAGGTATCGTTGGTTTCAACGTTCCGGAGTTGGACGACGAGAAGCTCGCGACGGCAGCCACGTATTTACGATGGGTCTCCGCGGGTACGATCGAGTGCACGCATCCTGAAGGCGCGATTCCTCGCAACGAAACTGAAAACGCTGAAGAGTACAACGAGAAAAGACGAGCGGCGATTGAAGCGCGATCAATTTTTGCCAGCGTGGAAAAAGTCGAAGGCGAGACGTACCAGTTTGGTCAAAAATTAACCACCTCTGAGGCGAGCTTAGTGAGGCACATCAACCCGTGGTTACCGAGCTTTGACGCGAGGTTTGCTCCGATGGCACCCTTGACAAAAATTCGCGACTTGTGCAACGCCGTCGAAAACGACGACGAACATAAAGACGCCGTGCCGGAATGGTTGAAAACAGAAGTAAAACACTCCATCGAGGGTAACTTGCTCAAAAACTTTGACGCGGACGCGTTAACTGCCACGCGTCGCATCTTGGATAAAGTTCGAAGATTAAACAACACGGACGAAAACGAAGAAGCGTCGATTAATGAAAGCTTTGTGGATGATTTGAACGCGTTCTACGTCGAGTTGAAATCCTTCCTCGGCGGCGGTCAAGTGTTTGAGAGATTAGACGACGTGAGAGATCGATTGGACGACGAAAGTGACGTCATGCAAAGCGTGGCGACGTTGTATTCGGCACATTTTGCCGCGCAATCGGCGCGGATCACCTCCTCGTTTAATACGAGCGGTAGCGGTGGTAGAAACAACAACAATAACTACGATGACGACGATGACGTTAAAAATATCAACGAGAACCGCGGGTGGTTTTCCGAGGAAGGCGAACAAACTCTGAACGCGTTGAGAGCGGCGACGAGAGTTCGCGCGCACTTTTGCTCCGGTCTAGTCACCGGGCTACGCAACGATGCTCCGGATGAAGCGATTAACGAGCGCCATCGATGGCGTCAGTGCGAAACGGCGCTCGAACAGTACGCGTTTTTGAGGTTGGCGGCGATTGAGAAGATGGCGCGAACTTCGAACGTGTACGAGGAGGTTTTGTCTTCCTCTGGTTCGAACGTGGACGCACAGTGGCAACGCATGAGTGAAATCCTCGCCATTGGTTTAAGACACGTTGGGATGAGTGGATATGAGCGACGCGAGTGCGAAACCGTCGCCGCTGAATTGGAAACGTGGTGTAACGTCAAATCTCGCGGGAGTTCAAAGAATAGTCCACCAACTGAATCAATCGAATCGCTTCGAAGACTTCGCGCGAGTTTAAACAGAGCTCGACGCATTGTTGATAGTAAATTGAACTCAATCGTGGAAGGTTTCGCGCTCGCACCGGAAATTTTAGGATACGCGCTCGGATTACCCGAAAACGTTGGCGAAGACCACGTCGAGTTTGCGATTCGCGAAGACGTATCGTTCGAAATTCTCCTGTTATTGAACGCGTGCGAGAAAGCCATTAATGCGGCGATTCACAAAGCAGCATCGTCGTTATCATCAGCAAACGAGAATACGAAAACGTTTAAGATTATATCTTCGACTGCGATGGATACCACGAGAACGGATGTGTGTCGCGTAGTCGTCATCGACGGCGCGCTGAACGAAGAGGCGTTGCAACGCGCGACGACGACCAAATCAGGTAGTAGGAAGAAAAACGGTACAGTGCAAAGTGAAAACGATAACTTGTTCGTTGTCGTGCGGAGGAATAGTAACGATGATGCCGCATATCGCGATGAAACTGAATTTGAGTTTGGCGAAGCGTATGCCAATCGCGTTAAATGCGTCGCGTTTATTTCGGCATCTTCCTCGTCATCATCTGCCTCAGAAAAGAAGAAGAGAAAGAAGAAAAAGAGCTCGTTATCCTCTAAAGAACCGCAGATGTCAAACGCAACTATCGCTGCTGGCAAAGCGTACGACGAAACGGATATTCTTTATGTGGACAAACTTCTCATGAAAGCGATGAAAACGTCGGCGAGAAATCACGCGAGCATAAAGTATCCCATCGTTTCCACGGACGATACCAACGAGATTGTAAACTTGATGAGCATGGCAAAAGTTGGCCAGCGCGCGATGGTGTCCATCTCGCCTGCTCTCGGTGTCCAAATTTCTGCCCACGATGAAGATGACATTACTTTCGCGAAGACGCCAACTGATCACGAACGATTGGATGCAAACACCATCAAGTGGGAAACCGGCGACGGATGTTTCCTCGCACTCGACGACGCTACACGACAAACGTGCGGTGAAACGGCTCATACGTTTCGCGTGCTCGAAAATGTTGGCATCGTCGTCCCTTTTGGTATGTGCGATATTTTCAACAGGCAAACGTCGCTTGCTGAACGCATCGAGCAGATCGAATCTTACGGCGAAGGTGTGCTTTCCAACGCGGAAGACGAACGACTCGCCGAGCACGCTTGCGATGACATTCAGGAGATTATCAAGAACAATCCTTTACCGGATAAATTCATCGAAAATGCTCTGAAAGGAATCAATAGCGATACTTCCAACGATATAATCGCCGTGTCTGTTTCAGGTTCTTCCAACAACGACGTCGACGATGCCACGCTCGATTTGATGGAGACGCATTGCGAAGCGAACAACTCGCAAGCCGTATCCAAAGCCATCTCGGATATCTGGGCGTCTATTTGGACGATTGAAGCCGTGAAGCGTCGCGCCATGCACAAGATAAAACAGTCCGAGGCGTCCATTGCAGTCGTCGTGCGTCGCGCGAATCATTTCGAAAAAAGCTTTGCCGTTTCGATCGGGGATGATGGCGATGAAATTCGTGAGATTCGATTGCGCGTCGGCCTTCGCGCCTGTCCCCGTTTCGACGAATGCGAGTGGACGATGTCAGCAATTGAAAATTCAGACGATGCGTTCGAAACCGTGACATTCGCCAACATCTCCGAAGCGTCTCGGTCGCGCAAAACTGCCCCGTGGTTCGGTAAAATCACCTCGGAAAGAGTTACGTATAGCCAAGAACCTTTGAGCGTCTCCAAAGACGAACGGGTAAAGGCGTGCGAAAACGTCTTGAAAGTTTGCCGAGATTTTTTGAAGGACAACAAGAACAACAAGAACAACAAGAACGACGACGACGACGACGACGACAAAAATGGCGAAAACGCCGCATCGATAGAAGAACTTCGAGGCGGCTTCGAAGGCGGCAAGTGCATAATATCCTCCGTAAAGTTTCGACGACGATGATTGATAATATCGCGAATATTCACGCGCAGACCGGTAGAAAGAAGAAAATTGTTTTGTATACGTAGAAGAGTTGCATAGAGTAGTTATGACACATAGTAGTACATTGTAAACGTTCGCTGCGAATAATAGTAATAAGAATAATAATAACAACAACAACACTCCATCCTCCCGAATCTCGCACGTTCGACGTCTCCTCAACTCGTTGCAAAGCGCATTAAACGACCCGAATTGGAAGAAGATCTTCTACGGTTCAACGACTAACTCAAACCTCGCGCAGTGTTCGTCGCCAAATATAACTTCCCCCCCTTCCGTCAGCTCCTGAGGAATACCCGGCAGTAACTCTTCGCCGTCGATGTACGTCCCGTTCGTGGACGTTAAATCCGTCACCATGACTTTCCCATCCGGCGTCAAATCCACCATCGCGTGCGCGGAACTCACCGTCGCCACGCCGACTGCTAAATTCACCGCGCTCGAAGAGACTCTCCCGACGACGCTTTTCGCGCCGTTCAGGCGTAAAACGCGAGGAATTGCGTCTTCTTGTTTCTCGGTATTGCCTTCCTCTTCTAAATGATTCCGGTCCAAATCCCCAACGTTTCGGAGGATGAATGCTTTCGATTGGATGGTTTTTTGTACTTTAAAGATTCCTCTCGAAGAAGATCGACGGATCCCTTTTTGGGCGAATAGGGAAATGCGACCACTCGTTAAAGCTCTGTTACTAAAGCTGGTCATCGTCATCGTCATCGTCTAAAGCGTTCTTAATAGATAATATTTAGTGCGGAATTTCACAACTGTTTTTGGTTCGAAATTGGACGAATCCATCCTCAGAAAAGCTTTTCGCGCGTACGACGGACACTAAACACACGCATCAAACACCTTTACGCACACTTTGAAAGAGTCGAGCTTTAAGGATTTAAGAAGAATGGGGATATCGCTGTCAAAAAACCACTTTCGCTCGAACAAAAACATCGACCGCGCGTTCAAAAACGGCTCCTCGTTCCACCCTTCGTTCGAAGTGGAAGCCGTCGTGACGAACAACGGCGGGTCGATGAACGAAACATCGATCGACAGTTGCGCGAACTTTTTAAAGAAAGCGACCGGAAAATCCGTGAGCGTCTCCGAGGAAGAGGTGAGAGATGTGCACGCGGAGGAGGTTTTGAAGACGCACGTGATCGACGAGAAGAACTTTCTCGGCGTGCCGACGGCGTTAGATGAGAACGATATGGATTCGCCGCTGAGTCATTACTTTATAAATTCCAGGTAGGAATCGTTTCGCGAGAGATATTTTCGTTCGTTTCTCGCGCTCGCGGATATTATCAGTGGTATTGAAATCGACAGCATCTCTTTGTTTTCCAAATCGAAGAATCGTCGTTTTGTTTGTATGCTCGCGTGTACTGACCGAGTTTCCTTTCCTTTTGTTTCCTTTTATCATATCGCTCGCTCGCTCGCTCGCTCGCTCGTTCACGCGAAAACAGTCACAACTCGTACTTGGAAGGGAACCAACTCACCGGGGTATCGAGCGGGAGAGCGGTGAAAGATATTCTACTACACGGCGGTCGCGTGATTGAGTTGGATTGTTACGACGGACCGAAAGGAACGCCGATAGTCACGCACGGTGGGACGGCGTGTAAACCGGTTGATCTTCGCAAGTGTTTAGAAGCGATTAAGGAGTTTGGTTTCGCGAAAACGCCGTATCCGGTCATCGTGACTTTCGAGAACCACGCGAACGTTGAACAGCGGGGAGTTATGGGCGATTTGTTGGAGGAAATTTTCGGCGATGCGATGTTGTACCGACCGCCGGAAGGTGCCGGGACGAAAGAGGAGTGGCCGAGCCCGAACCAGTTAAAAGGTAAAGTAGTCATTCGAGACAAGTTGAAGCACAAGCAAGATTCCGCCAAAAAAGGTGATTCCGGGAAGAAGAAGAAGTCAAATAAGCATTCGGACAAGGAGAATCCGGCGGTTTTGAAAACGTCCAAGACGTTAGCGCCGGAGTTACACTCGTCCATCATGGATAACGAGGACGACGAGGATTCCGAGGAGGAAGACGACGCTACCGAGGAAGAGAGTAACGCCGCGGACAAGTTGAAAAATCTCGTCGCCGTCGGCAACGCAAAGTTTCACGGGTTCGACGAAGCGCACAAATGGCGCGGAGTAAAATCATGCAGTTGGAACGAGAAGAAAGTTGAGAAGATGGTCAAGAAAGCCAGCGCGAATGATTCCGAGTATAAAGATTTGTTAGCGTTCACGAAGAAGCACTTGTTGAGATGTTACCCGGGCGGTTTGCGAGTCTTATCAGACAACGCCGATCCGAACGCCGCGTGGTCCGTTGGTGCCTCCTTAGTCGCATTGAACTTTCAAGGCATGGACAGACCAATCTTTATGAACCGAGGTAAATTCGCCGAAAACGGTGGCGCCGGCTACGTCAAGAAACCGAAGTTTCTCTTGGAGGGAAAAAAATCCGGCGCGTTGCCGAAGAAAATTTCATTCAACATCCTCGTCGGCTCTGGATGGGAGGCGTTCAAAAACGCCGATCTCGTCGGTGCCCCAGACACGTACGTCAAAGTCTCCATCTGCGGTAAAAACGGTTCTTCCGGTCAAACCAAAGTCTTCTCGGAAGCTCGCGTCGGCCCGAAAGCGCAACCGATTTGGAACGAAAAAATCGAACTCGAATCCAAATGCCCGGAACTCGATTTAGTCCTGTTCGAGATCTTCGACCAAGACCCAGACGCGGACGATTTGTTAGGTTATTACTGCTGCTCCGTTGAAAGCTTGCAAAAAGGCTTGAAGTGCGTCCCGTTGTACGACATGTACGGTCACCACTGCATGTACACCGGTAAGAAGCGCCCGGAGCTCTTCGGCGAGTGCGCGTCGATTTTAGTCGAATGCAGTTACTAACTTACTATAATAATTATTCATGAAAGAGAGAGAGAAAGAGAGAGAGAGAGAGAGAGAGTTGATGGGGAGCGTCGATCGTTGTACAAATGCACACATAAAACACACGTCAATCACAAAAGGAACAACAAATCTTCACACAGAGAGCAACTGACAAAATCAAACAAGAGAGAGAGAAAGAGAAAGAGGAGAGAGAACAGACTACCCCTTCATGCGCGCTACCACCTCTTCTCTTCTCTTCCTCGTCCGTCTCCTCGCCGTCGTCGACGTGCTCCTCCTTTTCTTCGCTTTGCTCCACTGTACGCGCTCGACGTCGTATTTCTCCTCCTTGGAAACGCAAGTCGCGTTGGAGCGCAAAAATCGAATCAAATGGGAAACGTATTTAACAAAGTACCGGACGCGAGCTTCCAAACGCGTCAGTCGAGAGATGCAGACGGTGATGTTGGAGCGGTTTCTGGAGGAGACGGAGAAGTGTCCTCCGGAACCGAAGTGCGAGAAGTTCAAGCCGTGCCCGGGGAAGAGGAAGAGTAGTAGTAAAATGAATCACGAGGGCAAGAGCTTAAAGGAGAAAAAGATATCTTTAGTAGGAAAAGAGGAGGATTTGGAGGAGGCGAATGCTGTAGCAAAGGTAGAAGTAGAAACACAAACAGCAGAGGCAGTAGAAGAGGAGGAAGGAAAAGAAGGGGTCGAAAATGGGAGCGATGATGAGAGCATCATCGGGAACACCGTCAACGGGGACATTGAAAACAAGCACTACTTCGACGCGATACCGAGGTACCAACCGGGACCGGCTTCGCCGGCGTTTGAACCTTCGTCGAACGATGGCGTGTCGTTTAAGATTTTCGTGTACAACTTGCCGCCAAAGTTTCACGTGGAGATGTTGAAAAAGAACAAAAGGTGCGTCACGGATCAGTACGGGACGGAAATTCGGATTCACGCGAATATCATGCAATCGAAGATGTATACTTTGGATCCGTTAGAGGCGGAGTTTTTTTACGTGCCCGTGTACGGCGAGTGTAAGTTGTTTGAGAATATAGCCACGTTAGGGGCGAAGAAGGGTTTGCAGGAAACGAACGCGTGGTGGTTGGAAGCGATAAAACTGGTGACGGATCAGTATCCGTTTTGGAATCGAACGCAAGGAAGAGACCACGTGTTTACGTTTGCGGGAGCGAGAGGGCCGCACATTTTCAAAGATTGGAAAAGGCACATCAAGAAATCCATCTTTTTAACTCCCGAGGGCGACCGATCGTTGTCTGAGCAGTTCAACACGTGGAAAGATATCGTCATTCCGGGTTTAGAACCGGAAAAAGCGTTCTGGTCGGGATCTTTGCGGAAACAAAAAGAAGTGAAACGCGCGAAAACGTTCGCCTATTTTCGAGGCACCATCGCCAACAAACTCGGGAAGCAATACTCCAAAGGCATACGGATTAAAATGAAAGAGGCGTTTAAGGATATAAAAGACGTCGTTTTCACAGAGCAACACAGCTCGTGCGATAAAACGTGCTACCGCGAAGAAATGCGCGCCTCTACATTCTGTCTCTGTCCTCGAGGCTGGTCGCCGTGGACGTTGAGAGCGTACCAAGCGCTGATGGTCGGGTGCATCCCGGTCATCATCGCGGACGAAATCGAGTTCCCGTACGAAAACTCTTTCGACTGGCGCCAAGTTTCCATCAAAATCCCTGAAAAGAGACACTTAGAAACCATCGATATCCTCCGATCTGTCCCGGACGACGTCGTCGAACGCAAACGCAAAGCGATGGCCAAGTTCTGGCCGAGCGTCGCGTGGAAAAAACCAGCCGCGGATGACGACGCGTTCCATTTAGTCATGAAAGAGTTGGAGAGGAAGAAAAGAGGGTTCAAATCGAGCACGTTTACCTTTTGGAAGTAGATTTTTAGGATAGGTAGTAGTAGAGTGTAAGAATAGATTGTCGTTCGTGTTGGCGTACCCCAACTCCCACAGACACCCTAAACACTAAACCCTAACTTAGGTTAGACATTGCGGCTTCCCAAATTCTCCCAAAACCATCAGAACTTTTGCGCGATTCAACCCGCGTGAACCGATCTAAATCGCGCTGAAATCGATTTCACCACCTCAGAACGATCGCATTAAACCCGTTGGCGAGGCCAAATTTTCGTTTCAAACGCTTCAACAGAGGGTAAATTAAAAGAAAAAGTGTACGATTTCGATCGAAATTGAGAATTCAAACGGACCCATCGAAGGCGCACAAACGCCTGCAAAAGGAGGAGAAAAAGAGGCAAATTTGAGCGCAATTCAGAGCTGATATCATCACGAAAATGGTGGTCCCGAAAAACTTCGCCGAACACGCGGAGAAATTCTTCGCGTCGAACGTCACGACGGCGAAGCAGTTGGAGTTGGCGAGCGAAGTGCGCGCGAGCATTGAAATCGCGCACACGAGTGAATACAGCAACTGGTTGAAAGCGTACTTCGAGGTGTTTTCGAAACTGTTGAAGGCGAACCCGCCGACGCACGGCGCGGACGCCGGGGAAGACGAATCGAACAGACTTCGAAACGTTATATATGAAATCCTCTCGCGGTTACCGCATAACGAAGTGTTGAGGCCGTACGAGAGTCAGCTGTTGGAGTGCGCTTTGACTCCTCTCAGAGAAGAGAACGAGAAGAACGCGTTGGTGTGCATGAGGATTGCGTTCGACGTGCACAGAAATTTTCGGCCGAGGAGCGAGGAGAAAGCGACGCAGTTTTTGCAGTTTGCCGGGGAGGTGTTCGGGAACGTGCCGCAAACGGTGGCGGAGGTGTTTGGGAGCGAAGGCGGCGAAGAAGTCGCGGATGGAGACGCGGAGATGAAAGACGCAGAGAAGGAAGAGAAATCCGTGGCGGCGAGCACAAAGAAAGGTAAGAGAGGTACGTCGTCGAAAGATGCGAAAGAAAAAGATGAAGTCTCCGCGGAACAGACCACGGCGGCGGCGGCGAACGACTCGGCGACTATTCCGGCGTTGAAGTCTTTCAAAGTGTGCACGGAATGTCCGCTGATTGTTATGCTTTTGTTTCAATTATATCCTTCCGTAGCGCAAAATGCCGTGCAGAAACTCTTGCCGGCGATGACAAAGACGTGCTCGGCGCGAACTTCGCGAACGGTATTTAAAGAGAGCGTCAAACTTCGCGAAAGATTCGCGGATTTGAAATCCGCGCAGGTGAAAACGATCAGTTTTATCACATATCTGGTGAGAGGACACGCGCAGTTGGTACTTCCGTACCAACAAGAAATTTCACTGGCGGTTGTTGATTTGTTGAAGACGTGCCCGGATGTCGTGTCGACGAGAAAGGAGTTGTTGGTGGCGACGAGACACGCGTTGTCGGCGCAGAATTTCTGTCGCAGTTTCTTTCAACATTTGGACTCGTTGTTAGACGAGCACGCTTTGGTAGGTACCGGTCGCCTGTGCGCGGAAACCTTGCGTCCTTTGGCGTACAGTTTCCTAGCGGAATTGGTCCATCACATGCGCGCGGAGCTTACTTTGCCGCAGATTCGTAAGACCGTGCACGTGTTTTCGACAAACATGCAAGACGAACGATTACCGTTGAGTGTTCAGATGACTTGCGCGAGATTGATGCATCATTTGGTTGAATCTATCTTCCGTCGACGCGCAGAAACGACGCCGGGGAGCGCCGACGAAGCGCGCGCTCTTTTGGTGAAGATTTTAGACGCCACGGTCACGAAATTTCGAACTTTGCGTCCGAGGTTGAAGACTTTACTGAAATTGGTCGAGCATTTGCACGACGAAAAGAAAGAGACTCCGTCCACTTCCTCCTCTCCGTCGGAAAAGGACGAGACAAAAGATGATAATGCCAAGAGCGGCAAGAAAAGTGCCGCTGCTATCGCGGAGAAGAAGGAGGGCGCGGAGATTGTTTCCACGTCGGCAAAAAAGTCCTCGAAGAAGAAAGCCGGCGGTAAAAGCAAAAAAGGAGGCAAAGTAAGCGACGACGACGATGACGACGACGACGACAACGGAAAAGAAGAAGAAGAAGAAGAAAACGAACCGGAAGTGAAACTTGACGTTTCCAGCGAAAGGCTGAAAGAACTCGCAGATACGAAGGCCATCGTGAAGACGCTTTTCATCGGTATGAAAACGCTTCTTTGGTCGGTTACGAATTTCAGAGCGCAACAAACGCAAACGCAAAACAACAATGCGGCGTTAATGGCGTTGTCTTCACCGCTTCGCCCTGGCCTCACCGAGCCTGAGCTTCGTCGCACTTCGGCATTTGTCAAGAACGGCGTGAAATGTTTAGCTTTGTACCGCGGCGCGGAATGTGCTGAAATGTGTGCGCATGTCGCCGAAGTCTTTGCAGTGCTCGACCCGCGATGCTTTCTCGATATTGCGTGCATTCGATTTGATGACCTCTTCAAAGGAATGCTCGACCTGGCGCCGATGGTGCAGCTTCCGCATCTTTTGCTGCAGAATCAGAACCTTTCGAGATACTTTGCCGATTGCCTCGCGATGCTTTTAGTCAGAGATAAACTTAAACATCTCGAAGATCCGCAATCACCGCCGGCTCAGCTCGTCTTGAAACTATTTAGTTTGTTGCTCCACGCGGTTTCGAAATATTCCAACTGCGAGGCCATGCTGTCTCCATACGTCATCCCCATCGTCGAGAAATGTTTGAAAGCAATGCGTGAAATTGAAAATCCATCGGCGTATGTTAGATTGCTTAGATATTTGTTCCGAGCACTCGCTCAGGCGAAGTTTGATTTGCTCTATCGCGAGGTGCTTCCCATTTTACCGACGTGTCTCGATGCGTTGTTGAAGTACCTGAACGGTCCAGATCCGCACGAGCTCCATGACACGATTGTAGAATTATGTTTGACTTTGCCGGGTAGATTGTCGTCAATTCTCCCACACTTGCCAAAGCTCGCGAAGCCTTTGTGCATAGCTTTAGAATCGAAGACGAGTGAATTGAATTTGCTCGGTTTGCGAACGTTAGAATTTTGGGTGGACTCGCTCAATCCAGACTTCCTCGATCCGTGCATAGCTGAGGTCGAGACGCCTTTGATGATTGCGTTGTGGTCTATGCTTAAGCCACAACAGTCTGGATCTCCGTTTGGCGCAAAAGCTATGCAGTTGCTGGGTAAACTTGGCGGTAGAAATCGTGCGTTTCTCAAAGAACCGCTCGAACTCGAAGCTAAGGAGAATCCCGAGCACGGTTTGCGCATGATTTTGACATTCAAACCGGAAACAAGTTTTCTCGTGCCTTTTGATAGATGCATAGCTCTTATGCGCGGAATTTTAGAATCTCCGCGGGTATTGCCGGCGATTACGTCGTCGTCCATGAATAGTAGCAATGTCGAAGCGTTAATTGAACATCGAAAGCAAGCGTTGGCGTTTCTGCGCGTGTGCTTGTCTTCGGTCATAAACGTATCCTCGGGTGTCGCCAAAGACTTGGCTTCCGCGAAGAAGAAAGATAAAGAAGACGATGCGATGAATGTCGATGGCGACGGTGATGACGATATCGAAAAGACCATTCGTGCTGCGGTCGAGGCGGCAGTATTGAACGGGTGGACGAAGTCAGTCGATGACGCTACGGAAGACGCACGACAAAACGACCGCGAAGCAAACCTTCGCGCCCAGGCAACTTTAGGCAACAAGACGAAGACGCAACTAGCTGCCGAAGAACGCGTGATGAAATCTTTAGTCGTTGCTGTTGTGTCTGCAGAAGCCGATCCTGAACTCAAGAAGGCGAACGCCGGATTCGTTGAATCCGTAGCCGAGCACTTTGCGATGTTGTTCAACGGCGATATCGTTCGCGTTGCGAGTAGCGGCAACACGATTACCGATGGTAAGAACGACAAGAAAGGAGCGTCTTCTCCTTCCTCCGAGCCAGTTTCTGTGACTGCTTTGAAGAAGATTGATGCTATTTTATTTCTGGATGCACTCGTAGACACCATGGAATGTGGTCAAGTTGCGCACGTGAAAGCGGCTTTAGCGGCGATGAAAACCTTCGTCGACACCGTTTTGCTCTTATCGAAAGAAGATTGCGAAGATTTGAACAAAGTGGAGTTGAAGAAATACCCGAAGAGTAATAAAAAACAACTCGAAGCAAGCGCGGCAGATTCCATGGACGTAGACGACGACGAAGATGAGGCGGATGAAAAAGCTTCCTCTAAAAAGACGACGAAGAAAGGCGGCCGTGGCGCCAAAGCTTCGGCGGCTGATGACGATGCCGCAGACGCAGCAGAAGCTGACCCGGCGAATATCAAAGAGCGACCGGTGCCGGAATACGTCAACCGTCCGCACGCGAAGCCGCCGCAAAAGCTCGCCGTTCTCGTCGACGCGCTCATCCCGCGTTTGTGTCACTGCGCTTTCAAAACCGCCTGGCAATCTACGTCCGGTGCAGTGGAAGGTATCGACATGCTCTTAGACGTCGTTCCAAGAAGTATCATTCGTCCACACATGGCAAAGATTGCGTTATGCTTGCTCCGAGCCTTGCGTGGCTTGCCAAAGCACGCGGCGCCGGAGATTGAAAGGACGTCCAAGGTTCTCTATAAGCTCGTTGACGTGTGCTTGCCAATTGGAAGTATTCCAAGAGGCGAGGACGCCGAACCGGGCGTTGAGGCGGGCGTGAATGTCATCGCCGATGCTGTCGCTTCCACTTCGGACGCGCAAAACGTTCGACCGGCGGTAGAGAAGGCTTTAATTGACATTTCGCGACAGTGCAAAGTTAAAATTAAAGATGTTTTGAATATCTCTCCGGCGCGAATCGCGAGAATCCTGTCCCGTCCTCTCGGATCGCGGCACATCGAGGAGCAGATTCAAACCGTTCGCGTGATTGATTTCTGCATGAAACTCGAGATTCACGCGCCATTGATCAAGCAATACTCGGCACAGCTATTAGAGCTCTTTGGCGACGCGTTGCTCATTGCTGAAAGCGAGGCCAACATCAAGATGCCTTTATCGGCTACGTTGGAAACGGCCATTCCGAACAAGAACGAAGCGCTTGTTTCCTTGACTTCATGTTCGCAAATCTCGGTGACAGCGGCGTTACGCGCGTCATGCGCGCACTTGATGTGTACGCTCGTCACGAGGAAAAGCGCCATCAAGTTTCCTACGGAAGACTCGCAAAAGGCTTTTGAAGCTGCTACAGAGAAAGCCGTCAACGTCTTCTTCAAGTCCTTGACGAGCCGAACTCCGGAAATTGTTGAAATAGCCGTCGCCGGCCTAAAAGTTGTCGTCGATCAGCAAAGTCTGAGCAAAGAGCTTTTGCAATCGTCTTTACGACCGATTCTCGGCTCTCTCGCGCGTCCCGAAAACCTAACGTTGCCGTTGCTTGTTGGTTTGGAGAAACTTTTGGAGTTACTTTCAAACTGGTTCAATCCGACGTTGGGCGAAAAACTCTTGGAACATTTACGATTGTGGTTGGAACCAAATGCGCGCGATCCTCGGATCGCCGCGGCGACTGTAAACTTGTTTCATTTGCTTCCAAACGCCGCGAGAAAGTTCCTGGAGCCACTCGTTACGCTCAACATTCAACTCGAGAACGCATTGCCGCCAATCGGTGTGCACTCGGACGTTCACTCGTTGTATCGCAAGCCATTGACTAAATTTTTAGCCCGGTACGCGAAGGATACTGTGGATTTTTACGTCGCTCGATTGGATCAACCGCAACACTTTAACCGCTTTTTGGAAACGATTCGCATCAGCGAAGGGAACAACATTTTATGGGAGTTGGAGGCGAATTACGAGAAGATTTTCGATAACTCGTTCAACAAAAAGTACTTCCTCCCGAGCAGTTCGACCCCGGCCCAGCTCGCGCAAGCTGCGGCGGCGGGCGCTTCGAACTCTCCGGGCGTAGATGGAGCGAAGCAAGACGGCGAAAATTCTCCGGCGCAACGCGTCGAGATTTCTCCGGAGGAGCGCATCGCTCGCGCAAAAGCAATGGGACTTTCCGGCATCGGTTCCGGATGCGACTTGGCCTCGTTCAACGCCATCAAATTGTGCTGCGTTATGCTCAAGATGATGCCAAATATGAGCGAAAAAACTCGAGCGGGTATTCGCGATGCTTTGTGGAAGCGATGGAACGATCCGGGACGACTCGAGCGTCTTCGCCGAGAGGAGATGTTGAGTTTGTCTGAACTTTTGGAGTCGAAGCGAATAGTGAAGTGCTTTTTGAGGTGCGTCGATCGCGATCGCATGGGAGAAGTCGAACTCTTGTTCGGTATTTTACCAATCATGTCAACGAAAACTTGCGTCGATTTGACATTTGCGAGAGAATTCATCTCCGATCGCGTGGGTGGGAGTTACAAACCCGAGCAAAAGAGAGCTATTTTAGAATTCTTCTTATCAGATTTCAAAGCCAAGTTCAAAGCGGCTTCGAAAAAAGACGCGGACGAGGAACAGACTGCGAAAGATGCCGACGCCTTAGTAGCAAACTTGAAGCTCGTCGTCTTACCGATGTTGACGAGCTCCTTGGAAGGATGCTCGAAGAGTCCTAAGAAACTCGCCGAGGCGCGTTTGATTGTCAACGAAGACGCGGTGTCCAGCATCGTCGGAGACATTTTAGATTACGTGGACGACGAGTTGCCCACGCCAGTATTCTTCAACGAACAGTTCCGCGTTCAGCTTCTGCAACTTGCGACGTTACTTATTCGATGCTTGCCAGACGATCTCGTCAAGCATCGAAAGGAGCTGATCAAGTTTGGCTGGAACCACTTGAAGCGGGAAGACCGCGCGTCGAAGCAATTTGCGTTCGTCAACGTGTGCTACTTCTTAGAAGCGTATCAAGCGCCGGAAAAGATTATTTTGCAAGTCTTTGTTGCGCTTCTTCGTGCGTGTCAACCGGATGCGAAGGAGTTGGTCAAGATTGCGCTCGACGCTTTAGTGCCTGCGTTACCAAAACGACTTCCGCGAGGCGATCACAAGTATCCAATTTGGATTCGATACGCAAAGAAAATTTTGGTCGAGGAAGGTCACTCCGTGCCGCACTTGATTCACGTGTGGAACTTAATCGTTGATCACGAATCACACTTTTACGAGTCCAGAGCGCAGTTTGTACCCCAAATGGTCAACTCCCTGTCGCGATTAGGTTTGCCGTCCTCGGCGCCGATAGAAAATCGCATCGTTTCCATCAACTTGGTCGAATTGATTTTGAACTGGGAAGATCGTCGCAAGGACCCTACAGAGTTCTTAGCATCGAAAAAAGCCGCGCAAGACAAGATGCAAGAGGAAGAAACACGCAAGGAAGACGAAGACATGAAAGATGCCTCGGATGGAGAAGACGACGAGAACGAGAAATCCGCATCGAAGAAGAAGAAAGGTGGTAAAGCTACCGCCACGGCGTCGAAAAAACCAACACGCGGTGGTGCTCGTGGTAAGAAAGTTGAAGCCATCGACGACGAGGAAGGAGAGGAGGAAGAGGAAGAAGAGGAAGAGGAGGAAGAGACGCCGAGGAAATCTACCCGAGGCGGTAAGCGCAGAGGCGCGAAGAAGGACGACTCGGAAGCGGAAGATACGCCAGAAAAGAAGACTGCCGTGAAAACCCGCGGGAAGCGTGGCAGAGCTGCAGCGGCGAAGAAAGAGGAATCTGAAGAAGAGGAAGAAGAGGAGGAGTCTGAAGAAGAGTTAGAAGAAGAGAAACCGTCCACGAGAGCGACGAGAGGTGGTCGCGCGGCGAAAAAAGCAAAGACGAGCGCGAAGGACTCTTCTCCGGCGCCATCCACGCGAGGCACGCGAGGCAAAGCCGCTACGACCGCGAAAAAACAAACTACCGCGAAGAAAGGAACCAGAGGTAGTCGTCGGGGGAAATCCGAAGAAGCCGAGGAGGAAGAAGAAGAGGAGGAGGAAGTCGAAGAGGAGGAAGAGGAAGAAGAAGAGGAAGAGGAAGAGAAGAAGAAACCCTCGAAGAAAGAAGGCACGCCTGATGGTAACATCCAATCTGCAATGCTCAAATCCGCGCCTTCTTTACTCACTCAACCGTCTTTAACCGGTGTCGCTGGTGGCACCGCTTCGGATAACAATGAACCGGAATTTTCGCCGTCCCCGGCGATGGCTGAAATCACCGTGAACTTTCTCGTGCGCATGGCGTTTTTAACTGGCGAAGGTAAAGATCAAGTAATGAAGGAACTCAACGCGAAAACGTTGAAGTTGCTGAAACGCGCGATGACGATTTGGAAAACTGCGCGCGTAAAGTTTACGTTTATCGACAAACTATTGGCGTTGGCAGAACAAGCTGGACAAGATTCCTCGTCTGCTTTGGGTACCGGTTTGGTCGTTTTCGACTTGGCGCTCGAGTGCGAAGTTGAAGGATTTGTCGAACAGAATGTCAATCAAATCGCGCAATTTATCGACCCATGCGTGTCGAGCAGTTCCGCAGAAACGCACAGAATGCTCGCAAAAGTGGTCGCTACGGCGATGACGAAGAAGATGCGCACGCCGGAAGAATTGGTTGCGAAGCAAACGGAAGCGGCGGCGCCGGGCGATCAGCAACAGTCGAAGAACAAAGACGGCGATGGTACCGATGGTGGCGACAAGAAAGACGGCGACGATAAAGTCGCCGTCAAGACTGAACCCATGGATACGGATGCAAAACCGCCCGCTCCTGCAGCGAATACGGGTTCCCAAGGCCAACCGCCGACGCAAGTCTCGGCGTCGGCGTTGTTATCTCCAGAGGCGAAAATTCTTCGTTTGAAAATTGATGAGACGTGCGCGAAGAGAATCGGTGCCGCAATCACGGGCCAACCGGCGTTGCCGAATTCACAGGCGAACAGTCCTTCTTTATCCGGCGTCCTTGTCTTGCTCGTTGAGCTCGGGAGAGAGTGTCCGGAGGCTTTGGATCGCTATTTGCCGGCGCTGATCAAATTGTTGTCGAGGTTGACTCAAGAGTTAAATTCAGTTTCAACCGCGCAACAGCAACAACGCATCCTGCAACAACAATCCTCGCGAAACCGTTCGCAGAGCTCAAAGCTAAAAGAAGAAAACGCTCCAGTCGCCGAGTATGGTTCCGTCGCGCACTGCGTGGCGGAGTGCGTTAGAGCGGTTGCCTCTCGCGTCGTCGCAGCTGGCGTCATCGATCATAAGCAATTATTCTTACGGATGTTGTTGCAATTGGTCAACGATAAAGGCACGCACGGTGCGGTATTGGTTGCCATATTAGACGCGTTGTGCGATTGGGTCGACGATGCGGCTTTAGGGCCGTACGATCCGTTGCGATCGTACACAATTTCGGCGGCGACGACCCAAGTGACCGAGACTGCGAGTAAAATATCGACGACGACGACGACGACGGCAGCCGCTACTACTACCCCCCCAGTTTCCACCAGTATATCTGGTTCGAAACCGAAAAAACGCCGTATTGGTAGCCTGAGCGATAAAGAGACCGTTTTATTTCTTTCAAAGATGGCGCAGCTCACTCGCATGGGTCTCGAAGCCACGCAAACGAAGGATTGGGAGAACAAACTCTTAGGCGCCATTTATAAACTGTGCGCGCCGGGTGGGAAACACGACGAAATCCTTCGACGCGAGGTGTTTGCAAAAGTCGAACGTCAACACTTGCTTGGCTTACGGACGCGGAACCCACTGTTCAAGGATAAGTTTTTCCAGCTGTACGACGTCGCGATTGGGCAGTCGCTCTTTCTGCGTCTGCAATATATCGTCACCGTGCAAGAATGGGATGCCATGGCGGATACGTTTTGGCTCATGCAAGGTTTGGATTTGATCTTACAGCTATTAGCGGAGGACGAAAAAGTTACGTTAGCGCCAAACTCTGGAGTTGTCGCAGGTCTGTTCCCGGATTCGGAAGATCCAAAGATGCCTCCGCCTGGACCGCCGGATGGTAACAAGACTGCGCCAGCGTCCACGAAGAAGGGTAAAAAAGCATCGTCGTCGGCGAAAGACGTCGACAACAAAAACGACGTCGACGAAATCGCGGAATTATTCGCGCGTCACTCGAAGTTTATCAAACAAAGTGGTGCTCTCCGCGTTTCTGATTTGGTAGCCCCGCTTCGTAAAGTTGGCAAACGCAACACGCACGTCGCTTATTACCTCTGGGTTCTCATCTTCCCGATCGTTTGGCAAACCTTACAACGCGAAGAGCAATTACAATTGGCAAAACCCATGATCGGGCTGCTTTCGAAAGAATACCATCAACGACAAGCGGCTGTGCGTCCAAACGTCATTCAAGCGTTGTTGGAAGGCATCTCCTTATCCCAGCCGCAACCGAAAATCCCTTCGGAGTTGATTAAATTCTTGGGCGGTAAGTTCAACGCGTGGCACATTTCCATCGCGTTATTGGAAAACCACGTCGTTAGATACCCGCAAGAAAACCGATGCTTCGACGCGTTGGCTGAGTTGTATCGCCTTTTGGATGAAGGAGACGTGCTCGTCGGTTTATGGCGTCAAAGATGTGCCGCCGATGTCACGCGCGCCGGTCTCGCTCTCGCGCAGCACGGCCACTGGCAGCAAGCGCAAGACGTCTTCTTTCAAGGCATGCAAAATGCTACCAGCGGTCAGTTATCCGGTGTGTCTAAAACTGAAGTGTGTAATTGGGAAGCGCAGTGGATTCAGTGCGCGCAACAGTTGAACCAGTGGGACTTACTTGCTGACTTCGCGAAATCCGTTAACCACGGCGAGTTGCAATGTCACACCAGTTGGCGTTTGAACGAATGGAACACGTTGAGGGACATTTTGCCTCCTGGACACGTATCTGAAGTTGAAGAAACGGCAGAGATTATGTGTGTTCGCGCGTACTCTCGTTTACACGCCGGACGCATTCGCGATGCCGAACAGCATTGGGCAGCTGCCGTGAAGAGAGCATTGGATCGTTGGTGGTCTTTACCGGAAACGGGCGCGAACTGCCACGTCCCAATGCTCCACGCCTTTCACGTCATCACAGAAATCCAAGAGTCTCGGAAAGTCATGCACGAGCTCGCGAATTGTACCAGACCGGGGCACCAGAACCCACAACATTCGCGAACGTTAGTGCAGGACGTTTTGGAAACGTGGCGTTTACGGACGCCAAACGATTGGGATCCGATTCCATGGCACAATCAAGTGTTATCGTGGCGAGGATTCATGCATGACATGATTGCGGGAGCACAAAAGAGCATCCAGGAGGTACACCCCAACGTCGCGTCGCACGCGACGGGTCACTCTCTCGACCAGTTGGGCATGCGCGACAGAGCGTGGGCGGTGAACAGGTTTGCTCGAATCGCCAGAAAGCACAACTTGCCGGAAGTGGCTTTGAGCATTCTCTCCACGCAACGGCCGCACGTGGAAGTACAGGAAGCTTTCGTAAAACTCTCGGAACAATCGAGAGCGTATTTAGACATAGAAGGCGAAGCCGTGTCTGGATTGAACGCGCTCGATTCGACGTCTTTAGAATATTTCGCTCCGCATCATCAAGCGAAACTCTTTCACTTGAGAGGTCAGTTCCAAGAGCGATTAGGCGACGTCGACGGCGCGCACGAAAGTTACGCCACGTCAGTGTCCTTGTGCGCGCAGTTACCGGAAGTTTGGAACACGTGGGGTGAGTATTGTCAAATGCGAGCGGATCAAGCGAACGCGGAAGAGGAAGCAAATGGTAGTGCAAACGCGGGCAAGTTAAACGCCGACGGTACTCCCATCGAAGGCCAAGCAGCCTTTTGGACCGAGCAAGCGGCGACGTGCGTCTTACAATCCATTAAACATTCGCCCAAGGATCACGGGAAGCGAGTGGTGAAGATTATTCACGCGTTGGGCTTTTCAAAGCATCCCGTGGCAGTTGGCAGAGCGTTGCAAAGACACGTGGATGCCATCCCATTATGGGTTTGGATAGACTGGATCCCGCAGTTGTTGTTAGTCTTGCTCAGACCGGAAGCGCCTCACGCCAAAGCGGTGTTGACTCGCTTGGCGTGCGCGCACCCGCAAGCGGTATATTACCAATTGCGAACGTTCTTGCTCGAACGACGAGACGCTTTGGCGCGAAAAACGCAAACGTACAATCAACTCGAAAATACTCCTGTTCCTAAAGACGAAGAGGAGAAGAAAAATCGTGAGCTTTCCTTGAAGAAAGCGCAGTCGTCTTTGGCCGAAGCGCGCGCGGTGTTTCAAGCGGCGAAAGAAACGGTCGATAAACTTCGCGCAAAGTTTGGCAACTTGGTCGCTGAAATTGAAGTTTTATTGAGCGAATTGTGCACTCGATTCGGCTGCGCGCCGGAGGAGCGCTTGTTAGTCGTCGTGCACACGTTGTTACACCGATGTTTCAAGTACCCGTGCGCGACAACGTCTGAGGTTCCGGCGCCGTTCAAGAAAGAACTCGCCGGAGTCGCCAAGGCGTGCTTCTCTCCGGACACGTCTTCCAAACACGCTGAGTTCGTGAAGGAGTATAAATCTCAGTACGAACAAGATTTGGACCCGGAGTCGAAATCAGCGAAGGATACGTTTCCGAAAACGTTGGAGCAATTGATTCAAAAGTTGAAAAAATGGAAACGAAAATTGAGCGAAGACGTCGAGAGACGCGTTCCGAATTGTTTGCGATTGGAGGACGAATTACCAAAATTAAGAGACGTGCAATTTCGCGAAGTCGAGGTGCCTGGTTCCCACAAAGCGGAAGTGGCCGCGTTGGCGGCATCAGCAGCCTCTGGTTCAGCGGCAAAAGATCACGCAAAATCGCGGAATCGATTGGTATGGATTGATTCTGAAGTCGACGTCGTTCGCAGACACGGCAACGCGCACCGCGTGATTACGTTTGTCGCCGCGGATGGGACCGAGCACAGGTTTGCGGTGCAAACGTCCTTGACGCCCCAGGCAAGAAGTGAAGAGCGTACGTTGCAATTGTTGGAAGCTTTGAATGCGGTTATGGAACGCCATCCGCAATCGAGACGACGAAACTTGAGATTCTACGCGCCGACGGTCATCCCAGCTTGGCCTCAAGTTCGACTGGTCGAAGACGACAAGAATCAAGGGACGTACGGGGAAGTCTACGAAGCCAATTGCGCTCGTTACGGACGCGATCCGGATATCCCGATGGAACTCTTCAAAGCGGCGTTGAATCCAGCCGTTCTCGGTCAAGTCAGTGGCCCGGAAGCTGTTCTCGAGTTGCGCTTGAAAGCGTTCATGGATATCGCCAGTCAACACGTCACCGAGAACATCTTCTCGCAGTACATGTACAAGACGTTACCGAATGGCGCGCACTTATGGACGTTTAAGAGACAACTGTGTCAACAACTGGCGTTATCCTCGTTCGTTTCCGCGTTGTTAAGAATCGGTGGACGTACTCCGAGGAAGATATCCTTCGCCAAAAATACCGGCAAGGTGTTCATGTTGGACTTTTACCCGAACTTTGATTCCAACGGTTTAGTCGAATACGCGGAACCGGTGCCGTTTCGTCTCACGAGAAATTTGCACGCCTTCTTCACGCCATTTGGCGTCAAAGGTGACTTTGTGGCCACCATGGCCGCGGCTGCGCAAGCGTGCGCCACCCCTGGTCGAAACGTGCGCATGCACTTGGACGTGTACTTCCGCGACTCGTTGACCATTTGGCCGTGGCGACAGCAGCAGCAAGCACAACAACAAAACGTCGACGCGAACGACGCCGCCGCGAAAACGAGTGCCGCTGCTGCCGCGTTCTTCTCCGAACCTGACGCCTCTACCGTCAACGAAATGGCCAAAGCGAACGTCGAAGAAGCCATGAAACGCTTACCAATCATCGCTCCGATTCCAACCGCGAAGTCCTTAATCGCCCAAACGCAAGGCGGCGGCAACGACGCGCAGCAGTTGCAATCGGTGCAAAAAGGTGTCATTCATTTGGTCGAAAGCGCGTTGAACCCGAAGAATTTAGCGCGCATGGAAGTGTCCTGGCAATCTTGGTTGTAATGTGTAATAACTCTATCATGTTAATATAATAATAAGCTCCATCGTATCTCTTCGCTCAATCCTCGTCATTCTCCGCACAACTTCTCCAAAGTAGTACTTTAGGGGAAATGACGAACACCTAAACGAATAGAAAAGGGATTTTGATGTCATCATCACCACCACTACCTTCGTACAGACGCATAGAAACCTTAGAATTCTCCAAATCTATCCCTTCGTCCATCTTGGACGATATCTGTCCCTCTCGTTTGAAATCAACGTCGACTTTTCATGCCGTCAAACACACGAGAGAAGCGACGAAAAAAAACTGCCTCGGGAAACCAATTCTTGATTTGAACCATCCGGCGTATCCTGCGTACGGATTATTCGCGTCTCGGAAGCTCTCGAGTTTGGAGCGCGTGATTGATTATCACGGGTTCGTGACTTTGAACGGGGAGGAGGATAAGGAAAGCGATTACACGTATTCGTTTGCAAAGAGACGGTTGGTGATTGATGCGAATGCAGTTGGCACAGAGGCGAGATTTTCGAACGACTTTCGAGGCATTCGGGAAAAGCCGAACGCGGAGTTTTTTGAATATCGCGACCGAGTGGGGGATTTAAAGTGCGGAATCCGAGTGAAGAAAGGCGAAATGATTGGGAAAGGAGATGAAATATGCGTAAATTACGGGAAAGGGTTTTGGTTGCATCGATTCGGGAGAGAGGCTTTGGAGAAGGCGTCGCTCTCGACGCGGGGTCCCCGTCGAGGAGGGGAAGGTTGAATGTAGCTTTTTAAAGAGGAGACATCAGTGCACGTTGTATTACGAATAGATAAGTATTAGGAATAATAGATTCTGGTACTATTATTAGTCCTCTTCGTCGCTGCTTTCGTCGTCTTCCGACTCGCTCTCGGCTTCTCTCAACCATTTCACGAACGGCGCGGCTTTCTTTAAGAAGACCAAATCTTTCTCCTCCGCGTCGTCTTTTTCATCCGCCCAGGCTAAAACGGCCGATTCAGAGAGGACTTCGGCGTCGTATAAAAGATGTAAGATCTTTGCAAACGCGTTGGCAACGTGTTTCCCTTGACAATCTTTGAACGCGCCTTCTTCGGCGCAAAATTCTTCCAACGTTAACAACACTTCCACCTGGTCGTCTTCGGATTTGAGAAACTTGGCCAGCAACGGCGCGTAGCGTTTGACGTGTTTTTTCACTCTCGAAACGCACTCGTTGGCATCGGATGGGAATTCAGTTGGAAAGAGTTTACGAAACTGCTTGTCGCATTTGGCAGTTGGCGGCATGGATAACGCAAACATGGCGCACAAAACGTACCGCGCGATATCCGCGAAGGTTCTGTTCTCAGCCATTTTCAAACCTTGAAGCTCCACCGTAACGTTTTCGTCGATGGTATCGTCGCGCAACGCTCTCAAAAAGGTTTCCGAGACTTCTTTGTGGAAGTGCCGTTCGTCGGCGTCGGAGTCAGAGTCCGAGTCTTCCTCCATTTCGTCGTCCTTGTCTTCGTCTTTGTCACCCGACGCGTTCGCTTCTTTTTTGACTTCAATCTCGCCTACTTTGTTATTGCTACTTTTCATCTCGTTCGGATAAGTTCTCTTCTTTGGAACCACACCCGGGACTAGCGATTTCGTTCGAAACGATGGGCATATCCATCGGTAACCTTTGCCACCGGCGCCGACGGATTGAGCGTTAGAGCACTCCTCGTCCGGGCCTAAATGTAATTGCTCGGCAAACTTCTTCGCCATTTCTTCACCGTATAAGTGTTCGAAGTCGTTGTGATGATGATGATGATGATGCTCGTCTCTTTCCAAGTGCGACCCGTTCGAATCTTCACCAGACATTGTCGACGACGAGTCCGAATCCGAGTCCGAATCGTCGTCCTCGCACGACGATTGAGGCACGCAGCCGATTCGAGAGTTTGGGGCGAGCTCAAAGTTTTTCCCGATGACTACTTCGGTACCAACAACGGATCCGGCATGGATGATGGCCTTTTCGCCAATTTTAGCGTTGCAACCGACGAGCGCGTGCGTGAGTTTCGCGTCGTTTTCGACGATGCATCCGTCAAAGAGAACGCAGTTGGTGATGGTGACGTTTGAGCCGATGGAACAATTTTGACCGATGATCGCGTCTCGCAAGACACATTTCGCGCCAATTTTCGTGTTTCTGCCAAGAACACATCCCGACTGAATGAACGCAGATGTATCAACGGTCACGTCGTCGTCTGCGAACGAGTTCTCGAATCGGGAAACGCAATGGCCTTTTCCCGCCGCAATCTTGCGATAGTTGCTCTTTCGAAACTTCGTCCCTTCTTTATTCGTGTTGTCGAAGAGCACGCAGTTTCCATCGATGGTTTGCGGGTGGCAATACCCTCTCACCACATCTCTTCCAATCGCGCCAAAGCTTCTCGCATCGTTCGCTCTCGCGCAATACTCTCTCCCCAAATCGATAAAGTGCGCGTGCAACTGGTTGCCTAACTCGCGTTCGTCGAGAACGCCGCACACAAAATCTTTCCGAATAGATTGGTAATCGAAATTGTCCGTGAACAACATCAAAACTTCCGGCGAGCAAATGTCCACGCGTAAATCTCGAGCGTTCGTTTCTACTTCCACTTCTTCGTGTTCGCTAAATAAAGCGGCGTCGATGGTAAACGGACCTCCTGTGGCTTTGGTGACGCCTCCTTTAGATTCCTTAAACGCGACAATCTTGAATTCATCTTCGTTTTTGTTGTTGATGTTGTTCGCGTTATTATTATTACTATTACCGTTCTCGCTCTCTTCTTTATTACTCCTCGAACCGCCGGAGCTCCCAAAACTCGTCCTCGCTAGCCCAAGCATCAGCTCTGCTTCGCCAAACTTCCCTTCCCTCGAGTCTCTCCCGTCTCTCGCGAAACACAGCGTCGCCACGCACAACTTATCCTTCTTCCTCCTCTGCTTATGTTTTGCCACCGCTCGGGACAAATCCACATTCGCCACGATATCTCCGGTGCACAAAATGAAATCATGATTGATCACTTGTTGCTGCTCGACGAATCGCAACGCGTCGCCGACCGTTTCCTGTTATTATCATACGTGTGAAAGGTAAGTCAAACGGTCTCTCGCATCGCGCGCCATCGAACAAACGTAACAAATCAATCGCGAGAGCGCAAAGACGACGAGAAGAGAGAATAGCCATCACCAAAATCTATAACGAAACGTACCAAATTCGCGCTTTGCAAAAGCCGTATCGTAAACCCACTCCCGGTCGCGTTCGCCCCGGCGCCGCTGCTCCCTTTCTTCGCGCTCGACGACGACTCGCACAAAAATCCCCCTCTTCGCTTCCCGTGCTTTTCAAGAGCTTCCCTTTGCTTTTTCCCGCACACCACGAATATCTCCTTCGCACCGTTCGAGATTAAAAACTCCAGCGTTCGATCGAGCAAAGCGACGTTCGCGAGTGGGAGCAAACAGTTCGGCACGGATGATGACGACAACGTTTCGTCCTCCTCCTCCTCGTCATCCGTCGCGCGAGACCGACGATGACGATGCGATAAAGGCCGGAAATGGTCGTGCTCGTCAAAGTCGCACAAGACGACCGCTTGGAGGGTCTCTTTCGCGTGGTGGTCCGAAAATGCCATGACGTGTCGTTACGTAAAGCGCGCGA
>Ga0129327_10000385_pt1 | contig 26688 bp, 22 predicted proteins | sample CPBDNA_6_FD_111799 | JGI IMG/M metagenome (GOLD analysis project Ga0129327, IMG submission 111799) | Freshwater to marine salinity gradient microbial communities from Chesapeake Bay, USA - CPBay_Spr_31_0.8_DNA | ecosystem: Environmental > Aquatic > Marine > Coastal | place: USA: Chesapeake Bay... | reverse complement strand
GAGGACGGCGGCGATGACGGCGGCGAGGAAGGCGGCGAGGACGGCGGCGAGGACGGCGGCGAGGACGGCGGCGAGGACGGCGGCGAGGACGGCGGCGAGGACGGCGGCGAGGACGGCGGCGAGGACGGCGGTGAGGACGGCGGCGAGGGTGTTGGCGACAGCGAAGGAGGGAAAATGGCTAGCGGCGGCGGAGGCTGCCATGATGCGAGCGGCGGTGGGCGGTCGTGGTCTACGCCATCAATCGCCACGATCACCACGGTCGCGGCGATGACGCCCCCAGTCACCAATGCACAAGCGACCGCAAGAGTAATCACGACCCGCGACGAAATCCCGACAGCGCCGCCACCGCTCGTACCACGCGCACTGCCCGTACCGATCGTAGCACTCGTATCTGAAATACCTGGAATGGCAACGACCCGACGCATGTTCCCTGTTGCCGCACGAGACCGTTGTTCTGTCGGTGCAGTGCGCGTGCGATGTGGCTTGTTGACAAGACCGATCTTCGTCGCCAAACCCATTCTGTGCACGTGCCAGTGTCGATGTCTCTTCTGATCATTCCACAAAATAAGATCTGTTGTCACACTGATCCTGGAAAAATTCGTGATGGGCGACCCTCCCCCCCGCCCGCCTGAAAAGGGAGAGACGAGCGACGCGTGTGCTGCCCGCACACGAAGCCCATCTCTCACGCCTCCGATTGTCTGTCCTCAAAAAGGGCGTCGTGCGTCACGAGGGGGATGTCGCTCCATCGCTCCGTTCGCACGAGTCGCTCCGCTGCGACGCGCGCGTTGCGACCGGCCCTTCGAGTGGCTTTGCGAAATGACCATTCAAACTGCAGCGCTTCTCGAAAGCAGCGAAACCCTGTCACCGTCAGGACGGGAATCCAGAAGGCCGCCTCGTCGCCATCAGCGCTCCTCGACCGCGCGAGGGCGGTTCGCCTCGCTCCTCCGCAGAGAGCGCCGTTGTGCTGCCTGGCGCGTCGCTCGATGCACGTCGTCGCGCCGATGTACTGCAACACTCGGCTGTGTTTGACGATGTAGCACGAATCACCAGCCACGCTCGACGTTGGACGGAGGACATACACGGCAGCCGTGGGGCACGGCGCGTCGTGCCACGTTGGTCGAACGACGACATCCTCCGCCTTCTTCTTCGGCGTTCTCCGCGACGACTTCTTGCCGCTCCTGCCCATATGACGCGCTCGCAGCGAGGACCCCGTGATTTGCATAGAATTAAGGGAGGAAAAGAAAGCGCCGGAGTGTACACCGAGCAAAAAAAATTCTCGCACCACCGGCCCCGCCAGCACGAAGCCTGCCAGCGGCAAACCCGCCACGCCCGTCACCACGGCGCTACGGTACCAGTGCCTGTGGAGAAGTTTTTTCTTTCGCCACCACGTAGGCACGCTCCGCTTCACACACACAATGGCGATCGTGCCAGGCCGAAGCCGGCTGCCTTACGGCGTCGCACGCACTCTTGCTGAACCAGCTCTCCGGTTGCCGCGTGCGTACCATCGCGCCGGCAACGTCATCGCAATCGCCGCACGCGCACTGCGAGAAGAAACCACCAGGCATTGCCCTGGTAACACCTCTGCAACGCGTTACAGCGGTGCGTGCTCTCTCGGATCTGCTACCACTCGTGCCCGAGAAAAAAGCACGGGCGACGTGCCGATACCTCACGGGGGTTCCCACGGGTGCCTGTTTCACCGTCGCAAGCGTCGCGCAGTCACCTGTATCGGAAGACACGCGCGTTTTGCAGCTGTAGGGATCAGAAGTGTCGGTGAGACACGTACTCGGCGTCGAGCAAGATGCCGCCTGCCACGAGCCCCACACCAAGCAAGCACACCGCTCCACCCAGACGGCGCGTGAAAGTGATGTCGGTGATGGTCTCGAGAATCCCGACGGTCCCGACGGTCTCGTGTTCCCAGTTCAGAACGGTGAGGGCGAGGTGCGTTGCAGTCCCCATCCAGAATGCCACGTGGAACCACCTCTCGACGCCGTGCGGCATGTTGCGACTGCTGCTGTTGCTGCGGAAGCCCTGTTTTCACACAAATTTCACAAGCGTCTCCCCGCTTGACACGCACTGCACCCGATCCCTCCGCGTGGGACAGAATGGCGACCCTCACAAACACGGATGGAGGACGCACCGTTTGCGCACGCGTACGCTCTCCGCGGGATGCGGTCCTGCTGTCCGCGCTTGACGCGTCCGAGTTGGTGTTGGATGCGTTTGAACAGGTCGACGACGATGTGCGGAACGGTGTCCCCGCGTCCTTTGTCGCCGCCTCGCACGAGTGGCGGCCGTCAGACGCCCCGCTGACCGCGATCCAGTTGCACACGCTGCGCTGGGCGAAGGAACGCGAAGAGAACGGGGTGATCCCCTTGTGTTTCTCTGGGGTGAAGCGCACAAGAGGCGGCACAGATGTGCCGCCCAGGCGTGTGTGGTCTGGTTGGGTAGCCGACGCGCCTGGTCTCGGCAAGACCTGGGTGATCGCCGCGCTCATTCGATCGACCATCGGCTCTGGACCGACGCTCGTCGTGGCGCCGCCGCTGACCATTCCTGGGTGGCAGTCCGTCTGCAAGCGATTTTCTCTCTCGTCCTGCACACTGTATGGAACGAATCAACGCGTCGCGCTGCGGGAGATCACGCAAAGCATGGTCGACGTCGTCATTGTCAGCTTCGGGAGCAAGCTTCACCCGGACATATCGTCCCTCGTCACGCGCCTGGTCGTGGACGAGGCGCATGACTTTTTCGACGCTTCCTCGAAGCACGGGCCGATCACCAACGTCGTCGGTACATGGCGGACGTCGTGCCCGCGTTGCAAGAGCCTGTGGTTGGTGACGGGCACTCCGTTTGTGTCCCTCCACCTCGAGGGTTCAGTCCGAAGCTTCCAAAAGCAGGCGAACTGCATGCTCGGCTACGACTATCGCCTCGCTGGCAGCCTTCACCCCTCCGCGACACGTTCGGCGATCAAGGACATGCTCATGCGACACGGCGTCCCGTCGAAGCACGCGCCCTCGACCACCCTCATCCGCAACCCGGGGACGGGGCAGCTCTGCGTGCCGCTGGTAAAACACGAAGTGCTGCGCTGCAGCATGACAACCGACGAGGCGCTGCTCTACGCGACGGCCAAGTGCCACGATCTGTTTCGTCGCACGTCTGCCTGCGCGCTCCCGATATCGCGACGCGTCGACGCGTTCTTCGCGTGTCAGATAGCGTTTCTGAACGGGGACTTCAACACGCTCGCCGAGCTCGTCCGACAGACGGTGCTTAGCGCGTACATTTCGAGCGCGTACCCAGTGGACGCGTTCCACGCGAAGGTGAAGACGTGTCTTCGCGACGCGAACGATCTCATCGAGGCGTGCCGCGCTCGCGCGCCGCGTTTGCGGACCGTCGCGGACACCATACAGAGGCGCCTGGCCGACCCCGTTTTCTGCGTGGCGATCATCACCTCGTCCGATGCCATCTGTGCCCACCTGACCCGCGCTGGAGTCGATTTTGAAAGCGTGGGCTTTGGCGGCGTTGGAAAGACCCAGAAGAGGTGCCTGGAAACGCTCGTCAACTTTGTCGCTCAGCGGGGGCGAGTTTTGGTCTGTCGTACGAGCGCCGCATTAGTCGGCATAAACCTGCCTCACGTGTCCGACGTCTTCCTGCTCGACTCCATACTCGACGCGTCCGATTTTGTCCAGGCGTGCGCGCGCGCGCGACGCCTCGGATCCATCCACGAGGAGGTGGTCGTGACGAAGGTGTCGCTCGAGGGCACCGTCGACGACGCGATCATGTCCTACCACGCCCAGGCGGACAAGGGAGACTACCGAGCGCTGCTTCGAACGCAGACGAGTGGGCACCACGCGATGGATGACAAGCAGGCGATCCACCCGGCGCACTCGGCCGTGTCGGAGCCTGTCGGCTTGGACACGGTGATCCGGGTTGTGAAACGCGTGTTATACCTCTCCTTCACGAAGCCGTCTCTCTGGGACTCTGCCAGCCGCATCTGCGTGGACCTCGCGCGGATCCCGGGCGTTCCCGTCTCCTCATGGGAAACGTCTGCCACGCGCGTTGACATCTGCATTGACCACGCGTTCCACACGAAGGCGGCCGCGGCCGCCTCCGAGTCCCGCAGTTCGGATGAGCCGACCGATTGTTCCCGTGGACAGCGCATCAGCATTGTCCAGAAGGTCAATTTCAATTTCGCGATCCCCGCGACGCGTCTCGTCGACGGGGTGTTCTTGTTCGACGCTCAAGACACCCGTCTGAGCTTCTCCGACGACGCCAGGTGCTACTTCGCCAGCGTCGTGTCCTGCAATCGATGTCCTTTCGTGTGCCACCGGGGCGTTCGAATTTTGACCCTACGTTCGCCCGTTCAGACGGGCTGCCTTGCCGCGACACAACCCATCACCGCGTCCACCGCATCCACCGCGTCCACCGCGTCCACCGCGTCCACCGCGTCCGCCGCGTCCGCCGCGTCCACAGCGTCCGCCGCGTCCGCCGCGTCCACCGCATCCACATCGTCCACAGCGTCCACCGCATCCACCGCATCCACCGCGTCCACATCGTCCACATCGTCCACATCGTCCACATCGTCCACATCGTCCACAACCCCCGTGGTCGACGGGCGTCACGATACGCGAGTTTTTCCGAACCACCCGGTCGGCCGCGTGCCGTCCCTCGACGCACGGTATTCCAACGCGGGCGTGCCGGCGGTTTCGACTCTCGTGCCGCGTGATGTGAGCGGAGCGCCAACGGGGTCGCAACCGGCGTCGGTGGACACGCTGCGTTGCTACGTCGGGTGGATTCGCGGAACGTTCCACGTGTTGGACACACCCGTCGACGGCACGCGTCCCTGCGTCGACGAGACGTCGCTGGTGCAAAGGACACTGATGCAAAGGGGACAACCAAGGATTTGCGTTGCCGTTCAGACCATGTCCGACCGGTCCGTGTGGCAACGAATTTTTCGCAAGCTGTCTAACGATCAAACGAAGCGCGCCAAGGCGCTCTTCGGGGAACACAGTGTTCCTGTGACAGTCGGTCGATACGACGCCATGCTGTCGCAAAGGAACGTTGTTCTTCGAACGCCTAGTGACGACGATTCAAGGATCCCGTTGCTGTGAAGGATGATGACGGCGGACTTGAAGACGCGAAGAAGCTGCTCACGGTGTGTGTGGTGTGTCACCTCGGGTGGGGCGGAGGAGGTGGCGTGCACAGAGCGAGGGTGCCTTGGAAAAGGTGGCGGGTCTGCGGGAAGGGGCGACGGAACCGGGATCCAGATTTGACACGAGAAGGGATTCTGTTTGACGTGATTGTACAGTAGATTGAGTGTTCGCTTTGGCATTCCGCATTCACCCCGATGAATGGTCAGGGCTGAATGAATGAGGCTGGCCGCCTCTTCCGTTTCTTTTTTTTCTCCCCGACAGAGGGACACCATATCAGCTCTCTCAGTGTGGTTCTGACCGCAACTCTACATCGCGTCCGCGTCCCTGAATTCGGGGTGGGTGACGACGACGAGATACCGCGCGGTCGAAAAGTTTTTCGGTGGGTACGAGTAGAACGCCGCAAGTGCCCGCATGACGACCCTCATGGACACGTGCCCGTCGTGCCATCCCCGATCGATGTTGGTCTTTCAGAACCTCTTCTGCATCGCCGCGTCGGCCGTGTGCGTCGTGTACGCGTTCAAGGACCCGGTCCACTCGTCCGGTCGACCAAAGGCGGTCATCGCCATCATCGCGGGAGACGGTATGACGAACAGGTCCACGTTCAGCGTGATAAACCCGATCTACCTCTTCGGCATCGCGCAGAGCGTCGCGCTCGTCTACTCGTTGTTCGATTTGTTCGCGAACGGGTGGATATTTTTCAAGAGGACGCACGAGGAGGTGTTCAAGCTGAGCATGGCGCGCAGCGCGTTAAGCGGTGTCGCGTTGGATATGGGCCTGCTCCTCCTCGTGTCGAACGAGGCCACGTTCATCCCCTTCCTGGTGTCCATCGCGGCGCCGATTGTTCTGACCACAACCTACGCCGCCGCGATGCGCACGAAGGTGTTGTCCACGAACTGGCTCTTGCTGGACGCGTGCCTCCTCGTGGCGGGGATCTTTCTGACAGCGTTCTACCTGAACACGTTCTTCGAGCTGATCGTCGGCCTCTCGAAAACCAGAAAGTACGCTCGCGCCTACGTCGCGATCGGTGTCGCGTGCCGGTTCCTGCTCGTGTGGCTCAACGTGATGGTTCGCGCCGTGTGGGAACAGGGCACCCGCCTCACGACGACGACATACATCCACTCGACGATTGACGAGGCAACGCGCTTCTTCATCGTCTTCAACGGCCTCGCGTACGTGGACGACCACAAGGATTACCTCATCGTCGGCTCCGCCGTCGCGCTCGGATTCGTTTGCTTCCCTCTCTTCCTGCTTTTCAACAGGCCCAACGCGTAGATTTTAGCTTCAGGCACTTGGGGTCTGGCACACGGGTCAGAGGTGACTCTCCAAGTCGTGGATAGAGCAAAAAAAAGACGACCGATGATATGAGAGGAGACGCCACACTCGCACGCATCCCGTCCCCCGACATGCGCACGGTCCACGCGTCGCCGTCCGAATCTCCGCAAGCGCGTGAACACGAGCTAGGGCGAGTCGTCGCTACACTGGCCGAGTGGCGACATGTCATCCTTGCGGTCTGCACGGGCGTGGCCACGATCGCAACCGTCGTGTCCGTCGTCGCCTCGGTTGCCAAAACCGAGGGGCATCGTCATGCCACGCTTACGGCAGCCGACAACTCGTCGTTGCCGTCGTTGCCGCCGTTGCCGCCGTTGCCGCCGTCGTCGCCGTCGTCGCCGTCGTCGCCGTCGTCGCCGTCGTTGCTGCTGTTGCCGTCGTTGCCGCCGTTGTCGCTCCGGTCCCCTCCCATGGGTCTGCCCCCCACCCCTCCCCCTTCCATATCCTCGCCTCCTTCCACCGCGCTGGCGTCGCCAAAACCGCTCCCGTCACCGCTCCCGTCACCGCTCCCGTCACCGCTGCCGTCACCGTTCCCGTCACCGCTCCCGGCATTGCTCCCGGTACCGCCCATGGGTCCGCCCCCCACCCCTCCCCCCTGCATATCCTTGTCGCCGCCCAACGCGATGGCGTCGCCAACGCCACTCCCGTCACCGCCCCCGTCATCGCTCGCGGTGCCGCCCATGGACCCCTCCCCTCTCCCACCCTCCCCACCCCCCTCCGCGTCCTTTGGACCGCCCGCCGCGTCATTGCCGAGAACGCCCACGTCGTCGATCGACGGGCCTGATTTCGGCAGCGGTGGGAGCGGGGTGGAGGCGTTTTCGAGTGGTCAGTGGGAACAGGAACCCGTCTGAACCGTCTTCGCGCACGCAAGCGTCCGGCCCGCGAACGCGCGCCGCAATCACCACGTCGTGTCACACGACGGCGTGTCGCAGCAGGCGGCTCGCATCGGGGTTTGGGACCCCCGCGTGTGCCGCGACGAAAAAAAAATTGGTTGATAGACAGGAAGGAAGCCAGTGTGCATCTCACCGCGCGAACGTGACACTTTCCAGACCGCACCAGTCAGCATGGGGACGGGAGAGGGCGATCCACAGAAGGACTCTCACAGCGTCTCGTTGTCCGCGACGCCTCAGAATGGCGGCCCGTCGGATCCTGCAGACCGCCACTTGAGGTACAGCATGAAGTGCAGCACCCAATCCGACACGTATTGTCCGAAGGGCGCGAGCGAGCCGTGCGTGACCATGCGTCATAGCGATACGACTTATTTCTGCAGCGCCACGCTAACGGGAACGGGGGGTCAGGGGGGGGAGGGCGAGAAATAGGTGCAGAGGCATCGCAGTACAGCACGTGGTGCTTGGTTGCGTCTTTTCATGCAGTCTACAAAGCGGATCCGCGGCACAACACTCGAGTGCGTTTAGCCGCTACCATACGTCTCTGCGACGCATTCGGTGCCAACGTACTTCTCTGGGTGCAGGTTCAGAATGTACATTCGGTCGTCCACGCAAATGCCGTACGTGTCTTCGAGCATGATGTTGTAAAAGCTCGTAGAACCAATAACGGGGTGGGCGGGACACGGTGGGATGCCTTTTTTCTTGCGTTGCGTGTTTGCGAAAGGGGGTGTTTCATCTTTTTTTGTTTTTTGTGTGTCATTGGGGAGGCGCAACCTGAGATTTTGGAAACAAAGACAGTCTCTACTCTTCACGTACAAGAAGGTCGTATGCATCGCTTGCTACCAGCTGTCACGGGCGTGGTTCAGAGCTACGTTTTTCCATGCTTGCGCATGTGTAAGGTTTGTGGCCACAGTGCTGAAGCTTACCAGACAGGTTTGGAGACCATCATTGAGAGGGCTGAAGCAGCTGTGCCTGTGACGAAGATATGCACATGCGGTGCCGTCACTGTGCATGCGCTTGGTGGTGCACGGCACGTATTCACTTGTCATTGCACACAATGCGCAACACACACCAAGACCATCAATGGCAGGGCGCCTACGTGGACTGCCGTCTCACGTAACATGTGTACTATCAGCGGCGTGTACACGAGTTACTCATCTTCATCGCTCGGCCGCCGAGGCGTTTGTCAGGCGTGCAATGACGCACTATTTATGGACTACTTAGCAATGAACACTTTCTATGTGGCAAATTCTCACCCTTCACCACCAATTGAAGGTGGAAGGTTCATTGCAGATGCAGACATCTTTTGGAAAGATCGCAAACCCGACGCACAGTTCACCGCACCAATTCAATACGAAGGTATGCCACTCGGTACGATGGGTTTTGTAGCCGATCCTGGACGCAAGTTGGCGGACCTGGAAGCACTCCGTGGACACAAGTACTTTGGCCGCAGCGCAATCCGCTAGGCTGTTTTTCGCGGTATGATCTCATCACAGTCCACACACTCCGATGTCAACGATCGTCGCTATCACCTGTGACCGCCACCCACAAGGCCGAGTCGCGACCCTGTAGCTGACACACCATCTCGATGTCCCTCTCCTGCGCCCAAGTACACAACTCGCGCAGAGTGTTCACCCTCTCAGCGTCCACGCTCCAGAGCGCGTGTTTCAGGGCGCAAGTCCGCATGTCGGTCCTGACGATGAACAGATCAACGGCGTCAGAGACGATCGCGGCTGAGTTGGGTTGGCTCAACGCGATGCTTCCTTTGACGTACGCGTCGAGGGTGTCGGATGCGCTGACGAGCGACGCCCCAACGACTTGAGGCCGCCACCTCTGCAGTATCTCCTTGGCGGCGACGCGGTCGAACGTGCCGAAGAGGACAGATCGCGACGGGCGAGCGCCGCAACCCAAGTCGACGAGGAGGAGTGACCCCATTAGCGCAGCGATCGTCACGGCGTTCATCCGGTCGACGCGTGTTCGGACCGACAGTCGTCGCGCGCACGCGCTCTGTTCTTCGTCGATGGGGGTTATTCACACGTCAGAAACGAGGCGCCGGAAATGCACAATTTCAGGGGTCATCCATCCCGCGCAAAAATCGGTGCGCTACCGATAGGCAATTCGGCCGGACCAACATGATATCGACGCTGGGCCCGGACTTGCTGCTGCACATCGCGACGCTGCTGCACTGGGAGGATGCGTTTTGCCTGCAGCGGTCGTGCAGGTATGCGTTGCTCGTTGTCAACGTGCGCGCTTTCTGGAGGGAGAAAGCGCTCCAGCGCCTCCTCACACTTCAGGAACGACAACTCGGCACAACGCGACTGCACGTGCAGTGGGAGGACGTCCTGGATATTTCGAACATGTCCTGCGACGAGGCATGCCGCGTGTGCCGTCGGGCGGACGTCGACAAGCCGGCGGCACAAGGCTACGCGGAATGCCTCTCCCGTCTTCTGGACGGATCGGAAAGCAACGCAACGTGCCGGAGGCACTTGTGCCTCTACCTGCGGAGTGAACCGTGCGCCTACTTGTATAGCGGACTCGTGTCGTGCGGAGCGAGACGCTGCGTGACCACGGTGGGCCTGTGCGCGTCTGAGACGGGGGTGGTGGACATCATCCTGTCGAATCACGGCTCCGCGAAGTCGGCGGCAGACATGGTGCCAGCCGCTGTGAGCGCTCGCAGGGTAGTCACCTACGACGAGCGGACGACGCGAAACGGGGGTCGTACTCCGAGCGGTGTCGACGCCTTCGACTCCACGCCAAGGTTTGGTCGATGCTTTCTGTACATCAAAGCGTCGCCCGTCCTTGTCAACCTGGCACTGTTCATGGAGAGCATGCCATGCAGCACGGCGCGGCGCTCAACCGACGCATTGCCCGCGATCGTGGCGTTGATGGGGGAACGTCTGGACGTGATCCTGATGTACGCACTGCAGGCGATCGCGCGAGACTCGATTGACGGCATCTGCGAAGTTATGCGGCGCCTGAAGCACGTTGAGCGCTGGACGGTCAACAAGAAGCACGTCGGCCACGGTCACGGAAGCTTGTGTCTCTCCTTGGAAACGTTGGACAACGGCGTCGTCGCGTTGACTCGCCCCTACTACACGTCGGCAACGCACGGTGGGAGAGCGAGGCTGCATCGTCGCTTGGCGCAGATGTTGGGGTTGGACGACCAGACCATCCACTGGCCGGATACCATCGTCCATTCCACCACGCGCAGGGTCTATCAGGTACAAATCGACTTCTTCATGCTGTACACGCAAGACTTGTGTCCACGGGTACACGCGTGGTGGATGCGCAACGCGGCTCCTTTCTCGCACTCCCGCGTTGGTGAAATGAGGCGATGCGTCGCGCGCTACAACCTACCTCCGATTCAACGCGTGCCGGTTGAGGGCGGGGTGTTTGCGTGCGTCATTGACACGTCGCGCAACGATTGACCTTAGGGTCTGTTTCGAAATTGTTTTCACATAGAATGTTACAGTAATTAAATGACCTGAAGAACGTCCCGATTCCGAGCTGCGGGAAGCTGGACACGTTATGTGTTGGGCACGTTCACCTCTTCCAGCGTGACGGACGATTTTGATCGTTCCCGACCGAGCAACCTTCGGCGCACACCCGTGTCGACCCCTTCACATTCGCGCGGCAGCGCAACAAGACTCGTCGAATTGAGGAAAAACGATTCGCTCGCAAGCAGGACAAGTGGCCAAGCCCGCCATCTCGAGCGCGCGCTGCTGCGCGCGATACTGCTTGCGACACGCCTCAGACAGCAAGCTATCCGGGGATGCGAATTCGGATACGGGCACCGCTTTCTGAAGCAGCGCCGTGATGAGCTCATCGAGCGTCTTGCAGTGCCTGACGTCACATGCTCTTGGCGTCCGCGCTCGGTCTTCGTCGCTGTGCCAGTAGCTATCGCGCCGACCGTTGTTGCGTGAAGGCCCGCCTCGACCGTACCGACAGCCCACGTCGCGAAGCAGTGTGTACGGAGGTCCTTCGTCGAGGATCGCCTCCTCCTCCGTACGCCCGCGTCGCGTCGTCATCGCCGCGGATGTCCCGGTTAACCCCTTGTTCGACATCAGACGGGGCGTTGCCGGGAAGGTGGAGATTTGAAGTGTGAAGTGTGAAGTGTGAAGTGTGAAGTGTGAAGTGTGAAGCGTGAAGTGTGAAGCGTGGAGGGTGGAGTGTGAAGCGTGGAGTGTGAAGGGACAGCGGCCGGTTGGGGGTGCGGAGGCTAAAAAAAAATCACAACAATGACGGCGCGCCTGCCGCGGTACAAAGGTCCGATGGACACCTGCGCAAGGGAGACGAGGGACGCGAACCTTTTGGTGTACCACCCGGACGCGCGCGTTGCCCTGGACGGACGCTTACAGTGCCTTGCGCGCGTTCGTGCGTTCAGGGAGGGGGGGGCACTGGTTGAGAAAACGACTTCCGGGCTCACACTCCTCTCGCGCTACCAAAGCGTGGTCGCGCACCATCTGCGGGACGGCACGCGCCTGAGTCGCAAATGTTTCGGAGCTCCACGGCGCTCTCCGACGCGCGACGCGCGTCGTGGTCCGCCTCGACCGCGTCCCGCGTCGGTCAATCGAAACGTCGCCGTCGACGACGCGTGGACGACGGAAGCGACGGCGAATGCTCGGGAAACGACGACGACGACAACCTGCTGCGGCGTGACGGGAGGGTGATTTACTTCTACTGCGACGTCAGCCGCGCCAACGTCGCAACGCTCGCAGTCCTGTTGCGCGAGGCGTGCTCTGTGCCAACCCCGGCGTTTGGGCCGAACGAGGTAACGCTGTTCATACACAGCGACGGGGGCGACGCGTACGCGGGCATCAGCGGCATGCAGCACATCCACCGCTGCCGCGTCCCCGTCACGACGGTGGCGGACGGTTTTTGCGCGTCCGCTGCGACGTTGCTTCTGCTCGGCGGCGCGACGCGCAAGATTACGCCGTACACGGACGTCCTCATCCATCAGCTCTCGACCGCGTTCTGGGGCAAATACCAGGAGCTGCGAGACGAGATGGCGAACTCAACCGCCCTCATGCAGTCGATGCGGGAGATTTACAGAAAGCACACAAAGCTCTCGGACAAGAAGCTTCAGAAGTACCTGGACTCGGAGCTCTACATGACATGCGATGAGTGCATCAAACACCAGGTGGTGCATTCCATGTTTTGAAGCCCCGGGTGTCGTTCCTTCCGCTCCATCTCGGTGTCGGTGTCGGGGTCGGGGTCGGTGTCGGGGTCGGCGTCGTGCCGCTGCTCCTTCGCTCGTTCGCGTCCGGGGCGGGTGTCGAATCTGGAATGAAGGTGAGCTACTGTACATTGTGTAGCTCACCGTGTCAATATGCGACCGTCGCTGGCTTGTCGCGCGCATCCTCACTGTGTACAGTAGCTCCCCATGCAATGATCGGCGTCATGACATTTTGCCAAACAAGGCCTCGATTTTCTTGTCCGACGACGAACGACATTGTGATGAGAGACCATGTTGAGGTGTACGGAGTGGTATGCGGTATCTGCCACCCGTGGACAGAGCTCTACACCCCTCGTTTTTTTTGTTTTCTTTTTTTTCTGATCACACTTCGGTGTCTAGGACTACTTGGTGCGGGTTCGCCCGTCGTTCTGCGATTTGAAAGCATACTCTCCGCGAAACAGAAGAAGGGGCGCTTCCATTCCGACAGCGGGGCATGCTCGGCCTACTGATCGCGTCCGTTGTGTGTGGCGTTCCAGATGTCACCGATGAGCTCGACCTCGCCACGCCGCGCTCTCGCGCGCTGAGTAACAACAGTGGGTACGCCGAGTACGTGGAGTACGTCGAAATACCCATCGGCCACGCACTCTCGGATCTGATTGCGATCGTGAGGCATTGCCGCTCAGTTGGAAACTGGGTTGACACAACGGGGGTAGGTTTGGCGAGCGGGTTCGCGAACAACCGGGTTGCGGTCGTAAGCGCCATGTTCAGACTGCGACGCGTGGACCCTACATACTTCTCGTCAGGGTGGGTTTGGTATTTGGCGGACATCACCGCGAGCACCACGACGTTCGAGGTCGCCGTGTTCGCGCCAAATCCGGCATCGGGGGACTGGGCGCGTGAACAGTGCCTGGAGTCTCTCCGCCGCGACAGCTCGCCCGAGCGGCCACCGCTTCGGCGTGGTCAGACACGCGACAGAAGAGAACGCCAAGATTGCTTCCACCGAGGCGCGGATGACGACCTTTTCGTGTCGCGGTGTTTGCATCTGACGCGCGATGGCCGCCGGTGGGTAGACACGTGCAGGAGCCAGTCCGGCGACGAGAGCCCGCACACGGTGGCGGGTATCGTAAGGAGATGGAGGACCGCCTCGCGCGCGTTGCGCCGTGACACGTTGATGAAGGTCGTCACGGAGGTCGACCCCGGGTACTTTATGTTCAGCGAAGGAGCGGTTTGTGACCGTCTCGCGTCAGTGTGCGCGTTCCCATGGTCGGATTTCCAAGGGGTGACATGCGAAACGACGACAGTGAGGCGGCAAGTTGGCTCTGCCGATGTCCTGAACGTTCTTCACGTTTTTGTCGTGACGTTGACGTGGTCGCTGTCACCAACGGTGGGTCCCGTGAAGTTGGCGGGGACAGAAGAGGATCTGAAGGCTCTCGTTGAGTGTCTGCAGACTTTCTTCCATCACAGGCTGTCCCCGAGTTGTGTCACGGTCTCCGTCCCCACAACGCAGTCGTCTCAAGACGCAGGGCACAGGCGCTCGGAGCGGACGGAGCGCTTGTTCCGACTGGCGGGGTCGACGGCGTCAAAACGAGTCGTCGTGCAGTCTCATTCGTCACGCCCGGATCGCGCCGCCACGCAAATGCGTATGTGGCTCGCTTCGATTTGTGTGTGGTCTTTGGCGCTGGCTTGCGCCGTCTGGGGTTGGGGTTGGGCGAAAGACCCCAACCAAATTAATATTACGACCACGCGCCACTGCGAGCCGACGCCAGGCCGTCGGTTCGTTCGTGTCGGTTCGCGGCTGCGGCTGCAGTGGACGAGACGCCGGTCGCCGAATCCAGCCAAAGGAACGAACGGTGCGCCTGTGGGAGACGCTTCAGCCCCTCGCGGATGCGGTGGCATCCGCGCTTCGGAACCGTCGCGTTGAAAGTCGAACGAGACCCAGTTCGCACGCGAGTACAGTACTGTATCGGCATGTCGTCACAGTCCAGGCGTGTCTCCGCTCACAGCTCGCCGTCGCATGCGCGCGCACGCGGCAACGATCTGTGTGCAACAGAGATCTCACACAGACTGGAACGCGTCGTTCACAACACTTTGCAGAATTTCACAGCGGAGAAGGTGCGATGACGGCGAACGGACGCGAGGGCGCGTATTGCGAGGTGGAGATGGTGAGTGGTGCGGGGTACGGGGGTCAGAAACGGAAGCTGTTCGTGCGCGTGTACGAGCAGGACACCGAAGTGGTGCATCTTTTCAAGAACCCCTGCCGCTGGAATCCAGAGGACGTCGCAGAGAGCATGGGCGGCGTTGTGTACCGGTCTCCCAACATGGCTGGCGTTGAGCTGCGGCGTGCTATGAGCTCGAACCCTGACGCGCTTTCCAACAGCTTCAACTGCAGCGCACGGGAAGGGTTCACCATAGGCGGTGTAACGGCGAAGCGAATCATCGCGCGGCACGGCCGCATCAAGGATCATTTCGACGTCACGTTTGACTTTCCGCTCATCGAATTCCCTGCTTCCAACACGCGCGAGCAAACGGGGGGCGTTCCATCACAAGCGATCGAAGCGGGGGTCGAAGCGAGGGTCGAAGCGGAGGCCGAAGCGGAGGCCGAAGCGGAGGCCGAAGCGGCGGCCGAAGCGGCGGCCGAAGATTGCGTCGGCGAGACGTTCAGCGAGGCGGCCGGCGAGGCGGTCGACGAGGACGGATGTGCCCACAAAAGTTCGAGCTTGCCGTGCACGCCATGTTTGGAGATGCCACCGCTCGGTGACTTCATTGACGGCATCGAAGAGCACCTCGGATGTGGCGGTTCGATGGGCAAAAATGTGTTCAGCCGATTGGACCGCCTCGAGACAGCGCTCGGCATGCAGCAGTCCAATGCGAACATCTTCGACCGGGCACGCGCGATCCACGCCGTGGTTGTTCGCGAAAAATTGTAGACGGTGCACGGCCACACGAAAAACAAGACGGATCGTCAACGATATGACCCACTGTTCAGATGCTGTTGTATCGTGAGTGATTCTTGCAGCTCTGATAGCGAACGATGCTGAACAATATGTCGTCGTCAATTATGGCCATGTGCAGTACTGAGTTTTGTTCGAGGAGTTTACTGTACAGTATTTGACCAACGATGACGCGTGTCGTGCACATGACATGGGCTGTTTTCACAGTTGCGGACGTGAAGCGTCGCGAAAGTGAAGCAGGCACCCGTAGGCGTGTAAAAAAAACAGGCAGCGCGCACGCCGCCCTTCGACAGGGATGCGCGTCGGCTTCACTGCAGCCCAGACGGAGTTTCTGCGCACAAACGCTAGCGTCGCGTACACGGAGAACGTCCGCCCAATCACCGACAAGGCGGCCTTCGCCGACATTCCGGGAGCGCACATCTTTCACGTCTGCACTGACCATGATAGACGGCGCATGTGCCGCTTCCTCCACGCAGTGCGGCACCCGCACCCGGAGCGTGTCGACAGCCCCAGCGTCGTCGTCCTGTACGCGGCGACCATCTGGGTGATGTCGGAGCCGAACATGTTCTCCAAAGTGGCCCGTCTGCTGACGACGTTCTGTTCGTGCAAGGCGTGTCGCGATTTGTGCGTCCACTGGCGCCGACGCGTCAACATCCCGTCATCCCTGACCTGCGGGTCTAGATCGTTGCGCACCGCCACGACATATGAAACCGAAACGCCAGCGCGTCGCCTTCATCGATCCGCTACCACACCCCGCCAGGCGTCCGCGTCGCCCGTCGTTTGCGACGTGTGCGACGAACGCGTCGAAGCGAGCGAGGTGCGCGCGAGACGGCGGAGACCCTCGTCCTCTCGCCAGAACAGACCGACGCGCGATCGATGAACACCTCCTCCGCCCTCCGCCACCGCACGATGACCGTCCACACGTCCACACGTCCACACGTCCACACGTCCACACGTCCACACGTCCACACGTCCCCACGTCCACACGTCCACACGTCCTCCTCCGCGCGGTCACAATGCTTGCGCGAAATGCGAGCAAAGAAAGTCGTATGTCGTAGCGTCGCCGTACCTGAAGTGTTTCGGTCTCAAGTACTCGAACTGGTTTGCGTTGCCGCCTGTGTCGTTCGTTCTGCGACGGAGTACTGTATCGTAGGACGCGGGTCCGATCAACTGCTGCAGCACCGCGGTCCACTGCGGCCCGGGGAGGATATCAGCCGGTGCTGGCTGGGCGCGCGGAAATATGTTCGTCACGTCGACGGCGGTCGCCGCGACAGCGTCCGTGCTCTCAATGGTGCCGTCCACGACGAATTTGACTGACAGGCGATCGCGCTTCGCTCTCTCCCGTTCCACCTCGCGTCTTATGATGGACACAAGAGGCGCGGGGCAGCGCGAGATGACGTTGAGCACCTGCCGACCGTTGTCGCGCTCATCAGAGTAGAACCGCCCTATCTTTCGCACGTAGGCTGTGGGGGACGGGGCGGGTCGTACTGTGCGTATCCATCCACAGCCCGGAACGTTTTCGAGTTTTCCCGAAACGTTTGGATCGTCGAACGACACGTTCCAAACGTGAAAGAGACAGAAGACCCTGCCCTGCGTTCGGTAAAACATGCACTCGTGGTCGGGGTGTGGGTTCGCAACACCGACGGCGTCGGCGTTATAGCAAAACGCGTCTTCGCTCTGGTCGACGCTGTCGACTTCGATTAATTGAACACTCGAATTCGGATTTAAGCGCAGCGTCGCTGTACGGCCGGTAACGTCGACGCCGGTCGCGAGGGAAGCCGTTGGCAGTATCCTTGCCAGCCTCGGGCGCACGTCGTTAAAGGGTTGCCCGTTGACCCTCGACCGAACGCTCATGGCGTACGACGCGTCGCCGATCTCCCAGACGTGGACCTTCGCGTCGTTCGCGTCGTTCGCGTCGCTCGTGTCGCTCGCGTCGCTCGCGTCGTTCGCGTCGTTCGTGTCGTTCGCGCGGCCGCGCAGCACCGGCCCCACGCGACGCACCGTCTCCCGGAGCACCGGGTTGGCGTCCGGGGCGCGGGTGTTCGAGGCGAATGCGTCGACGTCTGCGTGGCTAAATATGGGGACTGGGTACCTGACGTGCCTGGGCAGCACCACCCCGTTCGTGCTGTGGAAGACGCGTTCTCTAAAGACGCGGATCGCCTCCCGACGCACTTCAAGGCTGCGCGTGGACGTCATGAATGCCGCGTGAAGCACGAACATCTGAACGGCGGCGGAGACGCGCTCGGCGGAAGAGACCCGCGTGCACGCGTCGGCGTCGATGACGCGGTAATCTCGATGGCCCACGCTGCGTTTCATGACGTTCTGCATCCGAAGATCCGGACACACCAGCAGTTGCGAAAGCTTGCACGTTAGGGAGAGGATCTCAGACAGATACGCCTCGGTGTGTCCGCCACCAAAGTCCTGCGACGGATGCAGCGGCATCATCTTCTCCATCGTGATGTACCGCTGCCCGTCCTCGGCGGCCCACACGCCCTCGATCACGGGACCCGCCGCCAAGTGTTGCATCTCGAGCAGTTTTGAGAAGAGGTGCGGGTCGTTCACCCCCGCGCGGACCGGTATCCTGTTCACTTGCTCACGGTCTGCGCCGGGGGCGGTGTACACCACGGCGTGCGAACCAAAGGAGCGCTCCGCGGGCGATGGCCGGGCGAAGCGCGCGCTGTGAGACGCGTCGACCGTTGCCGCGGTGTCGATGTTGCGAAAGTATCGCCTCCCCTGCGCTGTGGTGACGTACATGCTCAAGAGCGCGCGAGTTCCCCCCACGGCGTTGACGTTGCGGAACAGGGCCCGCCGCCGCTCGAGGGCGAGCCGTACGTCAATCACGCCGCCCGCGACCACCTCGACGGCCGCGCGCAGAGGCGCGTGCGTCGCCTTCATCAGGAAAACGTACTCACGCTGGCTCCCGGTGCCGCGGACCGGCTGCGCGGTGACGCGCACGTAGGGCGAATCCACCACGACAGACGACACTGCGTACATCTGCGCTGACAGGGCGGGCGTAGCGAGCGGGTTTGCCCTGAATTCGCCTGCCCGCTCAGCGGGGTCCCCGTCCCGCCCCACGCTCTGGAGCGCGTCCGGCGCAAACCCGCGCACGAGGTGAGACTGATTCGCTTTGAGCGACCCGTCGCGCGCCCCCTCGCCCATCACGAACACTCCTCTTCGCGCGTTCGCCGCGCTCATGCGGTCGCCGTTCGCGACAATCTTTGGCGCCTTGTTGTTGAACAGCGTGTCGCCCACCCGGAAGGTGGCGTCCAAAGCTGGCTGCTGCTGCACCCGCGCGGCCTGTGCGGCTGGCACGACGAAGGCGAGCACACCGTTGGCCTGCAGCGCGGGCGCCTGCGGCAAGAGTTCGACGACGCTGCCCGCGGGGTGGGAGCCGTCGGACACACGCGCGAGCTCCAACGCCGCCGGCAGGGCGGTGAGGAGCACGGATCCGTCGGGAAGCAGGTTGGCGTGCCGCTCGAATACGCGCGTCACACCGACCGGAGCCACGTAGGCCTCGCCGACGAGGCTGATCCAGCCCGACTCGCTCACCGAGCTCTCGTGGTGCACAACGTCGGCCACGGGACGACGGAGCGATCTGAGGCATCGGCGCACGCCCGCGACAAGTTCGACGGGCGCCTCTGTGCCAAACCTCTGGAGCAGCCAGCGCTCGAGGCTGCGCGTCTGCCGCGGCATGTTCATCGTCCGGACGACTTCGGCGAAGCGCTTCGTCGACGTTGCAGAAAAGTCCGCCTGGTTGGCGGCCTTGAGCGCGTGCAGGGCAGCTGTCGAAAGCCCGTGCAGCGCCGCGATGAACGCGTACAGAATGTCCAACGCGTATGGGTCGAACAAGTCCCACAGCGCGGACACCGTCATCCCAGCAGCTCTCAACACGTCGATGTGCACGTCCCGATGTTCGTGTCGCAGCTTGGTTGCCGCGTCGCGCTCGAGATCGAGACGCGACGCCGCGATCGACGCGGCGGTGTGCGTGAAGAGGCGCGACGCGGCGCTCGTCGCGGGCTGCGCCGCGTCGACGGGCGCGTTGTAACTCTGCGACTGTTCGAGCCAGGCTTTCCACACATCGTACCCTGTCGCGACAGGCGCCGCAAGGGCGGACAGTGTGCGCGCGGCGACATCCATCGGCGACGGCGGCGCCAGGCTGGCTTCACCAGCGCCAGCGCCAGCGCCGGCGCCATCGTCCGGAGCGGCAAAGGCCAAACGGTCGCCGAACAGGCACCAGTCCCTGAGGAAGAGGCGGAGCGACGCGTTTCCAACAGGCGAACCCGTGCCCGGCACGTGGCAGGCCTCCAGCGCGTACCGCAACTTGAGGCTGATGCGGGATACGTCAAACGCATCCTCCCGCCCACGCAGCTGGAGGGCGAGAACGCTCCTGACGGGTTCGTCGTCGGCGAAGACATACAGGGCGACTCCGCTCGCGCCGCCGTCACCAGCGTGCAGCAGACGCACCGCCCTCCTTTCGCGCTCCTGAGAGAGGTCGAAGGGGATCTGCGAGTCCGTCACACGAAAGTGGTTCGAACCACCCTGACCGACGGGCTCGATGAACACGATGTTGGTGGCATCTTCGTCGCCGTCTGGGAGGCGACGAACGATGGTGTGCGACTGCCCTTGGGCATTCTCCCCCGTGTCGACTGTTCCGGGCGCCCCCCCCGTCGCCTGACTCTGAACAAACAGCGTGTAGAAGCCCTCGACGCGTGGTTCGGACGGGGGGCACAGCGGTTGGTCGTCGGTGTCCATCAGGCTGTACATCACCCACGGCACGATGTGCACATGCCGCGGCGTGTTGCGTTCCGCCGGCACGGTCACGCGGTATGGCTGGACGCCGTCCGCGTCGGAGGATGGCGCCGCTCCGTCCGACGCGGGGGAGAGCATGGCCTGCGGGGGTCTGTGCGACGACTGCTTGCAGGGGACGACGAGGTTCACACCGTCGAGCGGCCGACGTTCCACAGCAACCAACCAATCCGCCCCTGGCACCAGCTGGTCCAGACCGCGGCGCACTGTCGGCACGACTTGAAACGGGACGCTGTTGCGGTCCCCGCGTCGCACACGAACGTCGCGCGTGCTCCCTCTTTGAAACTTGTGGTACTGCACGTTGTCGAAGGCGAAGCTCCGATTGAAAAACACCGTGTCCCCAACGCGTATGAAACGTCTGCGAATCGACGACCCGTCCTGACTGTCCCTGCACATTGTCCAACAGAGGTCGTGCAGCGTCATGCCATCGTGGTCGGTTTTCCTGTAGAGGAACGTGGCGCCGCCGTCGTCCGCGTCGTCCGCGTCGTCCGCGTCGTTCGCGTCGTCCGCGTCGTCCGCGTCGTCCGCGTCGTCCGCGTCGTCCACGCGTCCCGCCCCCGCCCCCCTTCCTTCCCTGGCACGGCGTCTAGGTCTAGGAGGGCGCGTCCATGCGTGTGGAAAACCCTGTACGATCACAGTGCGTTCTCCTATCTGCATCGCCACTTGCGCCGTGTCAGTATCAGACTGCATGTACACGGGGAGGACGCGGCACAAGCGGGAGGTGAACAGGCATGGACCCTCGTCCCCCACGGAGTCCGTCACGTAGGACACGAACCAGTTGTTCGTTTCGTTGTCCGAGTAGAAAGTTGAGGGCAGGTGGTAAAATGCGCCAGAGCTGTCTTTCTCCTGGACAAGGTCGCACGTTGGCGATTCTCCTGGAGCGGGCGCGCCGCGGCCCTCGGTTTCGGTTTGCAGCACCGTCACACGATGCGGTGCACGAAGTTCTCGGCTGGTCAGGAAGATACCCGAACCTGGTAAGACGCACGCCCTGCTGTGCATGATACTCTTACCGCCGCAGCGGTCATCGCGGTCATCGACGAAGAGGTTGTCGACGTTTCGTGTGCTTTGTGCGCACACAAACCAAAGCGGCCGCGCTGGGTGGTCGCGGAAGAGGGCGTCGATGTTGTTGTTCACGACGAGGAGGATATTGGTCGGGGTGAACGCGGCGGCCAAAGCGTTATCGCTCGTTCTGGGGCAGAAAACGCAAGAGAGGACGACTGTACCGTTGTCCGACGTCGTCATCCCGAAAACATAGCTACCCTCCTGGACCGCGCTGTCAGGGCTCGTGTGGTCAGGGCGGAAGGGGCTAGCGAGTTGTTTGGCAATCGACCACCCCTCGCTTCGTTGATCGCCGCTCAGCTCTACGAACTGGGACGAGGACGCGATCCTGAAGCTGCCACCTACCCCCGAGCGGAGCTTGATGCCGAACACTTTGCCGGTTTCTTCATTACTCGTTAAGAGCGCAATATCTCCGGACCGAGAGGTAGACGACGGCGCGCCACCAGCCGCCTCCGGCACCAGGAATGCGAAGTGGTTCATCTCCCGTTGGTGGCCTGGGAATTCATCCATGTGCGGGCTTACGTCCGACTTGTCAGCGTCGTTGCCTTCAGAGACGACGTCACACTGCTCCGACGCCTGTCGTGAGTCTGGATCGACCGCCACGATGACGATCTTGCGAGGTGAGCGATCGCGAGCACCTTGGTCGATGCGCTCGAATTGCATCGCCACGTGCACCCTGCCGTACGCGACACAGGCAGTGCACGACGTGCAAATATGCTTCCCAATCGATTCGTGCAGCGCGACTCTCTTTTCGAGAACGGGGCCTGCGTCCGTCACCGCGTACACGCTCAACGACCACGCGGTGTCTACGTCAGTTGCGAATGCTGAGTCCTGCAGGAACAGTTCCGCTTCGTCGTCCTGTTCTTCGGATGAAACGGACTCGAGGGCGTTCACATCATCTTCGAGCGCACTTATGACACCATCGCCCTGAGCTTGCGCGCCGGTCGCCGCTGGCATCCGACCTTCTCTCGGGGCCATATCGTCGGCCGCGTGCACCACCACCACGTACGCAGCGATTGATCCGTCGGTCCTCTCACCCATGCACGTGGTCGTCATCGGAAAATGATTCGGAGAATTGTTCGGCAGTATTTTGAAATCCGCCCTGTGCCCCGGATCTACCACGAGCGGCGGGGGCGGGCGACGAAGCTGTGCTGCGTCTGCAGGTGACCCGGGGGGGCGCTCGCGGGCCGCGAGCTTGTGATGCGGGATCACGTACAGCGCTGCCGTCCTCTCGGGGTCGCGCTCCTCGACGAAGAATGCCGTGAGGCCGGGAAACGAGAAGACGTTGGTGATCTCCTTCACGTTGGAGGCGAAGGACGCCCTGAGCGCGCCCGGGTGCGTCGACGCTGTCACAGATGTCGTCGAGCACGCGGTCACTTTCCACAAGGTGGCGCCGTTCGCACGTTCTTTGTGCACCACGACAGGCACACGTTTGTGCGCGGTGGACCAGTCAAAGAGTGGAGCAAACGCGTCCTCGAAGTGGCAGGCGATGTCCGTCCGACACGCCCCGTCGCGGTGCATCTGCCGGAGGGACGCCTGCGGAGGCGGCGCGTCCCGCGGCGCGTTGCGATCTGGCATCGGCACGGTCACTATGTCCCCGTCGAACACAGTTGGGGCGTCGAGCGCGTGCAGCGTCACGCCGGTGTCCGCATTGGTCGCGAGTCGCAAAGACACGCGCTGCTCATCGAGGTCCACGCGCGGCAGACAACCGTTCTTGACCAGATCGAGTGCGACGCGCGCCGACTGTCGCTGTATGTGCATATCTCTGTCTCCGCACGCGTAGCACTCTAAGCTTGGCGCGGCGCCTGCTCCCGCGCCTGCTCCCGCGCCTGCTCCCGCGCCTGCTCCCACGCCCGCTCCCGCGCCCGCTCCCGCGCCCGCTCCCGCGTCAGACTCGATCCGCGCCGGGAGGGAGAGAGGGTTGAACATGGGGGGATTCGCACAGACGACGCCGCGGCGCAGCGTTGCGCGCTTTATGGGTAAAGCAGAATTTTGTGCACCCCTCGCGAGCGGTCCCACGGGCTTTGTCGGACGACGCGCGTTCTACCCGGAGAGAGTTTTGCGCGGGCCCTACGCGCAGGATGCATTCGAACCCGCGGCGCTCGTTCGCAGCACACAGGTCGTGAACAAGATGTCGCTGCAGCCTAGTTCGCGCAAACCCTCCCACTTCATTTTGGAGGCGAACTGACCCAAGAGCGCGTTCACGATGCTCGTCCAGTCGTAGCAGCAGAGGGCAGCCTCGTTCGTGAAGGCGATTGTGTTCGTCGAGAGCGTGCGCCGCAGCGCAGTCTGCATGAACGTGGTCCAGTTTTTCGTGTTGTTGGAGGCGGGGGCACGCCGCAGCGTGAGCCGTGTCAGGTCGCAGCTCATGTCGAACAGCACCATCTGCAACTGGCGCGCTATGGTTGACAGCAGGGGGCGGTCCATCGCGTTGTACATGAACACGCCCCACGCCCCGCCCGACGTGGCCGAGATGCATCGCACGCGAACATTGGACTCCCGGAGCAAGGCGAGGCCGCACATGCCGATCGTCGCGCTGATGACGCCACCGCCTTGCACGCAGACTGTATCCGCCTCGTCCTTCTGGACGCTCCTGCTTGCCATGAAGTGTGTCACGCGACATATGAAGACCTGCCATGACCTCTTGAGCAGATCGTTTCGGGACGGCACCACAAACATCCGACGACGGCGTGAGAGCGTGCATCCGATCAGGCGCAGCCGCACCCGGACCCCTGCCCGCACGGCTTTTTGATGCTCGGAGGTCACCGTGTGCACGGTGATGTCGAAGCCTTTCGTGTGTTCGCGCTGCATCGCGAGCAGGCGACGTGTCTCCGGTGTTGAGGTGAAGAGGCGAGGCACGTCTCTCCTCTTCGGCATCCCTTCGAAGGCGCAGCGAACGTACTTCAGCGTGTACCCGAGCCAGAGAACGCCGACAGTCTTGTCACCACCCACCGCGCCCATATCGGCGATCGCAGACAGGAGACCAGGCAGGAGCGCGTCGTGGTCCCAGAAGCCTCCGTCGGCCGTTCGAACGATGGGTCCGTCCAGACGCGCCCTCTCCCGCTGCCGCGTGCCCTGGGGCGCCGTCTGAGGGGGCGCGTCGCCGAGACGAACGCTCGGGGCGAGATTGCAGACGCCGCTGTTCCGCTGTATCATGTGCGACAATGTGTGTTTCCACCCGTTTCGCACGTCGAAGAAGCTGTGGCGCATGCGGCACGCGAACATGGCCGCCGCCGCGGACGTGCAGGCCAGGGCGTGCGATATGTCGACCTGTGCTTCTATGCGAACGCGCGTGACGCTCTCGTACGCTTCAGATACGGAGGCCGCTCCGTCCTGCGTCTCGCGCAGTCTGTAGTCGTAGTGCGCCCCGTCCTGGTCAAGGGTTCGAAGCCGTCCCGTCTGTCCCCCACGCCACTGGATCACACAAGGTATGAACCACCGGCCGTCGTCGCGGTGGTTGCAGTGGTTGCAGTGGTTGCAGTGGTTGCAGTGGTCGCGGCGGTTGCGGTGGTTTCGGTCGTCGCGGTCGTCGCGTTCAACACGGGCGTCGCGATCGTCGGGGGCGGCGCGCTTGTTCACCGCGGCGACAGGGTGCAACGCGTACATTCGACTGTGGAGCCACTCGTGTTTATTCGGAATCAAACTTTTCGTGGCGGCGCGACAGCGAAGCAGCCACCCGTCAGAGAGTTGTGCACCCAACACAAGGACGTCTCCGCTCGTAATCGAGGTTGAACGAGCGCGTGTCGTCCCAGATGATCGCGGAGCGACGCCTTATGCGAGCCGCGTGTGAGATGCATCCCACCGTCCCGGTATCCGTAAACGTTTGCCCGGCGTCCTACAGAGACCTTTCCAACGTACACCTACAGAAACGTTTGAAGTTTCTACAGAGTCCTTTACCGAATACCGAATACCGAATACCGAATACCGAATACCGAATACCGAATACCGAATACCGAATACCGATACAGAGTACAGTTTCCCACCGTCCCATCCGATCACGCCAGCAACCATTCCTCTGCTTGCGCGCGCGCCGAAGCGCACGAGTTCTTGATGCTGCACAGCGGCATCCGGAGGATGAGTCTGTTCCGTTCCTCGGCGTTGCCGATTGCGTCGAAGCCCCACCACGAATTGGTGATGGCGTATGCGAGTACATAATGCGCGTGTTCCACTCCGGCGATGGCGGACTCGTACAGCAACGCGACGCCTCTGGACACGTCCTTGTCGACTCCTTCTCCTTGGCACAGGTATCTGCCCGCATCGCACATCGCCTTCGGGTACCCGAGATCCGCCGCCGCGATCGCGAAATCAAAGGCCTTTCTCGTGTCGACGTCTGAGCTCACGCACCTCCCGTCGCGGTGCCAGAGAGAGAGCCAATATAAGGCTGCCTGCTTGGCTTGCGCGTGCCCATCCTGATTGGCAGTCCGCAGATGTTTGCGGTACATCTCCTCATTCTTCAGCCTCGTGTTGACGTTCGAGGCGTCCCCGGTGTCAAGGAGGTCCATTTGGGCGAGTGATCTCAGGACCGCCTTCAGGCCGTGCACGGGATACGCCGGTCCGGAGAGCGAAATGCGCGAGACGGGTGATACGGCATCCGGGTCCGCGTTCAGCCATTTGTCGAGACTTTGTTTGTCGTAGACGAGCCCGTCGGCCGCTACCACGGGTTCCGTCGGAAACGTTTGAAGAATGGGACACAGGAGACTCTTCATTTCGTTATTGAACTTCCGAAGAAACTCCGCCTTGAAGTGTTCGCACTTGCGCGTCGCTTCGGTTTCCACGCGCCTGTCAAACTCCTCGCGCCGTCCGTTCTCATCGCCGAGTGCGCCGCTGCCCACCCCGTCGTGGCGTAGAAGCTCTTCCCTTCCGGGCACGTTGGCCGTCGTGCCGTCTGCTGCAGTGTCGACAACGTCAACCTCCGTGCTTCCGTGCCCCACTGACGTGTTCGTGCTGTTCGTGCTGTCCGTGCTGTTCGTGCTGTTCGTGCTGTTCGTGCTGTTCGTGCTGTTCGTGCTGTCCGCCTTGATCCCCGACGCGATCTCCATCTCCCACCCCGCTCCCACCCCCGCACCCGCTTCCGCTTCCGCCATCGGCCCCGCTTCCGTTCCCGCTTCCGTTCCCGCTTCCGCCCCCGCTCCCGTTCCCGCTTCCGCCCCCACGTCCCCCCCCGCTTCCGCCCCCTCATGCGCGTGCGCTTCCACATCCACACCGCCCGTACCTCCCTCTCCTCCGGCTCCTTCGTCGCCTCGATGCGCCCTCTGGTCGACCAACGGAAGTGGTTCTGTCTGGATTTGGGGCAGCACCGTTGCGCCATACGTGCCGGCAGGGGGCACGGGGGGCACGGG
>Ga0129327_10000380_pt1 | contig 26887 bp, 14 predicted proteins | sample CPBDNA_6_FD_111799 | JGI IMG/M metagenome (GOLD analysis project Ga0129327, IMG submission 111799) | Freshwater to marine salinity gradient microbial communities from Chesapeake Bay, USA - CPBay_Spr_31_0.8_DNA | ecosystem: Environmental > Aquatic > Marine > Coastal | place: USA: Chesapeake Bay... | reverse complement strand
TTATATAGAGTTCTACAATCGGTGCTTAGTAAAACCTTTAAAATGGAAGTTCAAAGGGTTCGACAAAGGAAAGAAATTGAAGAATATTAACTGCCGCTAACTTCTTGCGCAAACCACTAGGCTACACTTTTTCTGTGTAGAATTACTCCAATTCAATTCCTCTAATTGTTCCTCAGAAATAGGCGAAGGTGCATCTATAAAGAAAGTGCTTCCAGAACTTGGAGTTCTGGAAGCACTAAAACTACGCTTTCTCCGACAAAACCACATCAATACTCAACTCCTCTAATTGTTCCTCAGAAATAGGCGAAGGTGCATCTATAAAGAAAGTGCTTCCAGAACTTGGAGTTCTGGAAGCACTAAACTGCGCTTTTTCTGGCAGAATCACTTTACAACTTAATTCCTTCAATTGTTCGACTGAAATAGGCGAAGGCGCATCTATAAATAAAGTGCTTCCAGAACTTGGAGTTCTGGAAGCACTAAAACTACGCTTTTTCTGACAAAACCACATCAATACTCAACTCTTCCAATTGTTCCGCAGAAATAGGCGAAGGCGCATCAATCATCATATCTCGACCCTGATTATTTTTAGGGAAAGCAATGTAATCTCGAATAGAAGAGGAGCCATTTAAAACGGCGCATAAACGGTCAAAACCGAAAGCGATACCGCCATGTGGTGGCGCACCGTATTCAAAAGCACCCAATAAGAAACCAAATTGTGCTTCTGCTTCTTCTGGCGTAAAGCCTAATAATTCAAAATTCTTAGATTGTAGCGTTCTATCGTGAATTCTAATCGAACCACCACCAATCTCAGAACCATTGATGACTAAATCATAAGCATCTGCTTTAAGGTTCTTCATCGTTTCATGGTCACCATTCAACATATTTGGAATTTCTTCCTTTTTAGGAGACGTAAACGGATGATGCATCGCGTGAAAACGCTCAGATTCTTCATCCCATTCCAAAAGCGGGAAATCGACCACCCAAAGTGGTTTGAAATCACCTGCTTTGATTAAGCCCAATTTTCGACCTAATTCTAAACGCAATTCGCTTAATTGCTTGCGAGTCTTATCCGTTTCACCAGACAATATTAATAACATATCGCCAGCTTCTGCACCAAATCTTTCGCCCCAAGCTTTTAAAGTAGCTTCGTCATAAAATTTTCCAACAGAAGATTTTACGGAACCATCCGCATTAAATTTCACATTGACTAAGCCCTTTGCGCCAATTTGAGGGCGCTTCATCCATTCTTCTAATTTCTTTAAGTTTTTATTAGAAAAATTAGCCGCTTCTCCCTTGACACAAATACCGACAATTAATTCTGCATTATCAAATATAGCAAAATCATGACCTTTCGCTAAATCGTTCAATTCACTAAAAGGCATATCAAAACGTAAATCTGGTTTATCAGAACCATAGATACGCATGGCATCATCATATTGCATGCGCGGAAAATCTGACAATTCCACGTTCATGGTTTTTTTGAACAAGTGTTTCGTTAGCCCTTCAAAGGTATTTAGGATTTGCTCTTGCGTCACAAAAGACATTTCACAATCAATCTGTGTAAATTCAGGTTGTCTATCCGCTCTCAAATCTTCATCTCTAAAACATTTGACAATCTGAAAGTATTTGTCAAAGCCAGAAACCATTAATAACTGCTTAAAGGTTTGTGGAGATTGAGGCAAAGCATAGAATTGTCCCTCGTTCATTCGACTAGGCACGACAAAATCTCTAGCTCCTTCGGGTGTACTTTTGATTAAAACGGGTGTTTCTACCTCGATAAAATCATTGCTTGCTAAATATTGTCTAGTCGCAATCGCTAATTGGCTCCGAAAAATGATATTTCTTTGGACAGAACTTCGTCTTAAATCCAAAAACCGATACTTCATCCGTAGGTCATCGCCGCCATCCGTTTCGTCTTCAATAGTAAAAGGAGGTAATTTTGATACATTTAAAATATCTAATTTTTTCACTTCTACTTCAATATCTCCTGTTCCCATCTTATCATTCTTAGAAGAACGTTCGATAACCGTACCTTGTATTTTAATAACATACTCTCTTCCTAAAGAGCGTGCTTTATCAAATAATGCTTTAGAAGAGGCTTCTTCCGAAAAAATTAATTGGGTAATCCCATAACGGTCTCTTAAATCCGTCCACATCATGAACCCCTTATCTCTTGATTTTTGCACCCAACCACTTAAAGTAACTTCTTTGCCTACATCGGCTATTCTTAATGCGCCACAATTATGCGTTCTATACATTTTTCCTTGATTATTAATGAATGATTAATTACAGTCTGTTTTTGAAATAAAATGCAAATTTACACTTTCTAGAAGATTTCTACTATATACAATTTTGGGAAGTAAAAGATTCAATCAATTAGACTTAATTTTTTATCTGATTTATTGATATTTTACTTGTTTAAATACAAAATCATAGATTTATCGAGTTTGATATTTATTAGAAAAATATTATTTATTTTAATGTAAATAGCTGTATTTCAGTTATTTATGAATGTGTTGGTTGAAAAGAGAGTGAAAGTTTGTTGTTAAAAATACCAGATATGAAAAAAATCGACTAGCTTAATAGAATTTTACTACCACTTATGAATTATAGACAAAAAAAGCGAAATTAAGTGCTTATCTTTACAATACTAAATACAATTTTGATAAATTGTTATAAACTTTATAAATAAGAAACGAAAGGCTATTAATGAAATAGTATCATTAGAATATTAACTTCCCCCCTTTAAGATATTCTAAATAAAAACGGACGACGTTATACTATACTAAAGAAAATATAGTGATTATTTTTTCCTAATGGAGAAAATATACAGTCTTACGGAAATGTAACCCCATTTCACCAAATTCTGTGTACTAGTCAATCTTATAAGTAAAAGTTAAACAAACAAAGATTTAAGTTTAGATACGCTTCTTCTTTTACTGTAAATTTTCCTTCTGGATAAATTGATTAGATTAACTCACCTTTTTCTTTACGCTCAATGTAAATTATTTAAATCATTTTATTTTTTGCAAATACAATTATGGTGTTTGTTGTAAAGCTTATAATGGATAGGTAAGCCATTATTATTTTAGCTAACATAGTTTGGTACATTGACTCAAATTTATAATACACAAAAAATGAGTTATTACCTTTAATCTATTATGCTGCCTAAGCTTTTGCCTGCCTGTAATTGTAATAACCAAAACTTATTTTATTTAACTCCAAATCCTTTATTATTATGAGAAAATTTTTAGGACTATTTACGCTTATGCTCTTATCTGTCAGCCTCGCTTTTGCTAGCCAAACAGATGAGCTGACACACAACAAAGCTGTTACTACACAAAAAAGTACTAATTTTAGTAAGGTAACGGGTAATTCACACTACAAAGTTATTTGTAAAGATGGCTGGGGTTTCTTCAGCGATCGTTCGGGTAATCATAAGCCTTATGCCAATAACAGTGATTATTACACTACTATTTGTGCACAAGAAAGCGGCAAAGCAGTAGTGGTTGATTTTCAACAGTTTAATTTAGAAAAATTTGACAAATTAAAAGTTTGGGACGAATTTCGGTCAGCACCAGTAACTGCTACGAATACGCCTGAAATTTTAAATGTAAATGTATCGGGGAAAGATGATGGAGTTGATTTTAAAGGTACTTTTACTGGACCAGCTTCTCCAGGCGTGATTACGTCTAAAAGAGGCTGTTTAACGTTCCGTTTTACATCAGATAAATCTGTTGTAAAAACTGGTTGGTACGCAAAAGTCGGTTGTGCAAATCGACCAAGTGTTGATGTTTGTGCAAGTTTTAGAAAGAATATTGATTCTGAATTGAAATGTGGTGTGATGATTAAAGATGATAATTTCAGAGGAAAAAACAACTATGATACTTATGGAACTTGTACTAAGAAAGGATGGCCATCTACTGGACGAGAATTGATTTACAAATTTGTAAATTATAAAACAAGTGATTTAACATTTACATTAAAAGAAGATAATGGCAACCAGCCAAAGGTATTAAATTTTTATGTACTTAACAATTGTAGACCTAATGCATGTGTAGGAAATATCATGAGACCAGCGCCTCACTACGACAGCGAAAGAGAAACCATATACATTCCAAATGCAGCAGCAGGTACTTATTATGTAGTTGTTGACGGTAACCAACCTTATGCACATAATTGGTTTAAATTATTAGTAGAGTGTACTGGTGGAGATTATACAACTTGTAAAGACCCTTATTACTATGACGATTTTGAAGCAGCAGACAAAAAAGTAAATCGACCAAGACCAGATGTGGATTATCAAGTTGGAGATTATATTACTAAAGTAAATACTTACTGGTCTAAGAGTAATAATGTAGGCATTAGAGATGCAAGGATTAGCAATGATCGGTCTAGCAATGGTCATAATTCTTTAGAGTTCAACCGAGCTGACGAAGGTACACAAGATGTATTCTTGGATTTAGGTAGAAAATTCAAAGGGGTATATAGAATTTGCTGGAACATGTATATTGAGCCACATCATACAGCATTCTTTGGGCTATTTGGTGGAGATCATAGCGACCCATGGGGGACAATCAGCAAAGAATTTGGTCATAATAATGGTTATGAAGGTAGATGGTTTGATGTTGAATTATTTGTAGACTTAGATAAGAATAAGTATACCCTTTACCTCGATAATAGATGTAAGTCTTATTCAGGAGATTACCATTTAAACTTAGATGCCTTAAATTTTTATGGGTTACCAAAAGCTCATTTCTATGTGGATCACTTATGCTTTGGGCCAGTTAGGAGAATTCCTGCAAAAGGTGCTATTAGCAAAGTAGCTACTTTAGAAGATACACCATTATATACGGCAGATAAGCAATTACAATTTGCAGGTTCCATTAATGACATTACAGATAATGGTTTATCTCAATCTTCAGTTAGGCAATTAAATGCCACCGATTTGAAAGTGATTCCTAATCCAACTAGAGGTTTTACAATGATTGCTTTAGATTTAGACAAAGCACAAAATATCGAGCTTCAAATCTTTAGCTCAACAGGTCAAATGGTTCGTCAAATTTCTTTAGGAGAGACAACATTTGTGCGTCGTGAAGTTAATCTTGGTGATTTAGCGAATGGATTATATATTCTGAAAGCAACTGGCGAAACGTCAGTAATTACGAAGAAGATTATTTTACAACAGTAGGGCTGGATAATAGAAATATTCAATTTGAACTAATAAATATAGTAGATGTGAATCAATTATTATTAGAAAAGTTGGAAAATGTATATCCATGCTTTTGGGAATAGTTCCTAGTTATTAGGAAAACTTATGAGGCAAGATTTAGGAACAACCAGAAAGAATTTTCTTTCTGGTTGTTCAATTTAAAGATGAAATAAACTTATTTGAGAGGACGTATATGTATTATATTTAGATAAGTTAAAAGCCTAAAAATATTATTGAAATTGCCCATATTCTTCTTATATTGTATAACTGTATTAGGATGTTTTCTCCAAACGTTGTATACATAAGAAACTACTAAAACCCTTAAATACCCCAAATATGAATGATGTTATAACACCTGTTAGCCTAGATAGTGCTTCGACGGTGTCTTTTGTTGAGGAGTACCCAAGTGTTGCCCTAACAACGTCTACAGGTTTAGTCTTTGTAAAAAAAACGGACATTTTATACTGTTTAGCAGAAAATTCCTACACGAATGTATATCTAAAAGGCGGTCGAAAAGTAACGGTCTCAAAACATTTAAAAAGAGTAGAACAAGCCTTACCTAGCAATACTTTTGTTCGAATTCATGATTCTCACTTGATAAATTTACAGCATTTAGTTCGATACGTGAATGATAACCATAGTTGTGTCTTCATGACGAATGGAGAAGAATTGAGTGTTTCGAGAAATAAGAGAAAAGAATTCTTGCAACGATTTGTGAAAATTTAAGCCCCTATTAATGTTTGCTAACTGAAAAAAAATATCAAAAATTTATTGTTTATATATGTGAATATTGTATTGATTTGACGACTCCTGTTTAATAAGGTTTCTTGCCCTTATATTATCTTCAAGAAAGGGCTTTTTGGAGACCAAATTTAACCTCAAAACAGTAGTTTATACCTTAATTAGATTTTATTTTTATTTATTATAAATATTTGATTATGATGTATTTATGCAAATTTTAAGTTTAAAAAATACTAAAAAATACTAAAAAAAGCGCCGTAAATGTTAATTATCAAAAAAAAGACTTGTTTAAGCATATTTTATTAATCATTTTAATGAAAAAAGGAATTAAATGTGTAAATTTGCATAACAAATGTAATCCTAAAAAACTTTGATAAAGAAACAGAAAATTAATAAACTTTTAAGAATATCAACTTCCCCCCTTATTAAGATATTCTAGTAAGTTCTTAATTTTTATTGAGAACTTAATTCCACTTTATGTAATGTTGTGAAATGTCATAAGATGTAGTATTTTCATAAGCAAATGCTTAGTTAATTTAGTGTTTTTGCTTGCAACTTATCTTATTAATTTCAGAATAGACACACTTACCTTCTTTTCTTTATATAAAAGTAAATTTTACAATCATTTTGGTTTTACAATTAGGTCTACTAGACAAGTTGTAAGTTATCTCTATGTATATGTTTATTCCCAAACTAATAACATCTTAACAAAGCGTTAGATTCACCTCTAATGCCTATAATTTAATAATATAATAGCTAAAACTTATTTTACTTAACGCAAAATTCTTCATTATGAGAAAAATCTTAGGTTTTTTTATTTTAACCCTGCTTACGACTAGTACTGCGTTTGCTCAGGGAATAAGCGAGGTTGACCATACCCAAGTGGTAATGGAAGAAACTGGTACAGGTACAGGTGTTGGTGGTAATTCAATTTATTCTATCCAATTAGGAGGTTCAGGTTTTTTTACTGGACGGTTTGGTAGAGATAAGCCTTACGGTAATAATAGTGACTACCATACAACTATTTGTGCTAACGAAGATAATCAGGCAATATCTATTGATTTTCAAGAATTTGACTTAGCGAAAGGAGATTCTTTATGTGTTTGGGATGAACTTAGAACAGAGAGAGTTACGGCACAGAATACGCCTCAAATGCTAGATGTAAATAATCCATTTCAAGATGATGGGGTAGATTTTATTGGTAAATTCTCAGGAATGGCTTCGCCGGGGGTAATTACCTCTACGAGAGGATGTTTAACTTTCCGTTTCCGGTCAGATGATTCTGGTGTAGGAGCTGGATGGGTTGGTAAGGTTGGTTCTGTGAAAAGACCAGTGATTGATTTTTGTGAAAGTTTCAATAGTAAAGTTGACTCTGAACTGGAATGTGGGGTAATGATTAAAGATGATAATTTCAGAGGAGAAAACGATTTTGAAGCGTATGGAGAATGTTCCATGCCAGGATGGCCAGCAAATGGGCGAGAATTGATTTATAAATTTGTAAATCACAAGGCTAGCGATTTGACATTCACCTTAAAAGAGGATAATGGTGACCAACCAAAGGTCTTAAACATGTTTATTTTAAATGATTGTAAAACAGACTCTTGTGCTGGATCTATTATGCGACCTGCAGCTCACGGTGATCGTGATAGGGAAACAGTCTCTATTTCAAATGCGCCAGCAGGTACTTATTATGTTGTAATTGATGGAAACCAACCGAGTGCACATAACTGGTTTAAATTATTAGTAGAGTGTACAGGTGGAGATTATACTACTTGTGATGATGCTTATTATTATGATGATTTTGAGGCGGCAGATACTAGTGTAAATAGGCCAAGACCAGATGTTGATTACCAAGTGGGGGACTACCTTACAAAGGTAAATTCTTATTGGACAAAAAGTGATAATGTAGGAATCAGAGATGTAAAAATTAGCAGCCGTAAATCAAGTAATGGTTTTAACGCTTTAGAATTTAATCGAGCAGAAGAAGGAGCGCAAGATGTATTTTTAGACTTAGGTAGAAAATATCAAGGCGCTTACAGAATTTGCTGGAATATGTATATCGAAAAACATCATACAGCATTCTTTGGACTATTTGGCGGAGATAATAGTGATCCTTGGGGAACAGTTAGTAAAGAGTTTGGTCACAATAATGGATATGAAGGAAGATGGTTTGATGTAGAGTTATTTGTTGATTTAGACAAGAACAAATATGTACTATATTTAGATAATAGAAAGAAAGTATATAGTGGAGATTACCATTTAAATTTAGATGCCTTAAATTTCTATGCTTTACCAAAAGCTCATTTCTATGTTGATCATTTATGTTATGGACCTGTAGATAAAATTCCTGTTGTTGAAATGGACATTGTTTTAGCAGAAAAAGACGATAAGTTAGAGGCTTCTGGTTCAATCAAAGCAAACGATGTTTCAAGTCAATCTTCAATTGGTCAATTGAATGCAGCAGATTTGAAAGTGGTACCTAATCCAACTAACGGTTTTGCAACAGTTGCTTTGGATTTGGCAAAAGCAGCGAATGTAGCATTACAAGTCTTTAGCCCAACAGGTCAGATTGTCCGTCAAATTTCTTTAAGAGAGACTAAAACTGTCCGCCAAGAAATCAATCTTGGAGATTTAGCTAGTGGATTATATATCTTAAAGGCGACGAGTAATGAATCAGTACTTACTAAGAAAATTATTTTACAATAGTCAATAACTAATCTAATTCAATAGAAAGAGTTAATAAAGACTAATTTTTATTGAAAAAAGTTAGATTATTTAAATGTATTTAGAATAAGATTTAGCAACAGCCAGAAAGAGTTCTCTTTCTGGCTGTTCAATTTCAATATTGGATGAATGAAAGGCGATTGTTTGTAACAGTCGCCTTTTTTATTTTGCTTGTTTATCGTAATTTGCGCCAACTATGGCAGAGAAACGACCAACCGAATACCATTATAATTTTCAGCGGGAATTAGATCGCCTAAATGAACAACAGCGGGTAGCAGTTGAACAAATAGACGGCCCTGTGTTAGTAGTGGCTGGTCCTGGAACAGGAAAAACACATATTTTATCTGCTAGAATTGGACGTATTTTAGCGGAAACAGATACCCAACCTCATAATATTTTGTGTTTGACATTTACAGATGCAGGCGCACATGCGATGCGAGAACGCTTGCTACAATTCATTGGACCCGAAGCACATAATGTACATATTTATACTTTCCATTCCTTTTGTAATAAGGTCATTCAAGAGAATTTAGAACTATTTGGGATTCAAAAATTAGAACCACTTAGTGATTTAGAAAGGGTAGAATTTATCCGTAAAATGATTGATATTTTACCTTTAGATCATCCCTTGAAAAGAGGACGGAGAGATATTTATTTTTATGAAAAGCATTTGCATAACCTTTTTCAAATGATGAAAAAGGAAAATTGGAAAGAGGCGTTTATCCATCAAAAAATCAAAGCTTATTTAGCCGAATTACCAACAAGAGAGAGCTACATTTACCAAAGAAAAGCAGGGCGTTATGAAAAAGGGGAAGTTAAAGAAGGAAAACTACAAAAGGAGACGGAAAAAATGGAACGGCTATGGTCGGCAGCCAGCCTTTTTGATGATTACGTTAGACTGCTACAAAGTAATAGACGATATGATTACGAAGATATGTTACTTTGGGTAATTCGGGAATTTGGTCGATTTGAGAAATTATTACGGTTCTATCAGGAGCAATATTTATATTTATTAGTAGATGAATACCAAGACACAAGTGGAGCGCAGAATAAAATCCTGCAACAACTAATGACTTATTGGGAAAATCCCAACATCTTTATTGTAGGGGATGACGATCAATCTATTTATGAGTTTCAGGGAGCTAGGTTAAAAAATTTAATAGATTTTCATCAGCAATATGAAGAATATTTAAAAGTAGTTTTCCTCAAAAATAATTATCGTTCTTCGCAAGCTATTTTGGATATAGCAAAGGTCTTGATTGATAAAAATAAAAAGCGGATTTCTAGGGAACTAAAGGTGGATAAAGACATCATTGCCCAACATCCCCAATTTTTGAAAACTGGGGTGAAGCCAGAAATAATTGCCTATCCAAACCGAATGCAAGAAGAAACGGCAATTATGTCGGCGATCAAAAAGTTACACAAAAAAGGTATTCGATATGAAGAAATGGCAATCATTTATGCTAGACATCGCCAAGCTAGAAACTTGATTGAATTATTAGAAAAACAAGGAATTCCTTATCAAACCAAACGCAAAGTCAATATTCTAGATTTACCGATGATAGAAAATTTACGTTTTTTATTAGAGTATATCAATCTGGAATACAAGCGAATATATAATGGAGAACATCTATTGTTTCAAATTTTACATTTTAATTTTTTAGAAATACCCCATACAGACCTCATTAAAATTAGTCGATACCTTGCAAGAAATTATGATGCTAAATGGCGAGATACGATTGCCGATGAATCTTTACTGAATAGTTTAGAATTAACAGCAACAGCACGTATTCTTAATTTTTCTAATTTATTAAATCAGACGATTGATAATTATAGAAATATATCCTTAAATTTATTAATTGAGCGTTTAGTAAATCGTAGCGGCTTGCTCAAACATATTTTGTCTCAAACCAACCAAGCTTGGGGCTTACAAGTGTTGTCCACCTTAATGAATTTTATTAGGATAGAAGTAGATAGAAAGCCCCGAATGCGTTTGGATGGATTATTAGAGGTGCTAGGTAAAATGGATGCCAATTACTTGACCGTTGGCGTACAAAAGACGGAACAGGCTTGGGCAGGGGTTAATTTTGTGACGGCACATAGTTCTAAAGGCTTAGAGTATCGGGCTGTTTTTATTTTGGATGCCGTGAAAGATTATTGGGAACCTGGTAAAATAGCTCCTTATCAATTTGCTTTACCCGATACCATTACCTATTCAGGGGAAGAAGATGCCATGGAAGCGAAGCGAAGGTTATTCTATGTGGCGATTACAAGAGCGAAGGAGTACCTAACAATTTCTTATGCGCAGACCAATAATAGTGGGAAAATTTTGCGCCGAACGCAATTTTTAGACGAAATTTTAGCTACTTATCCTATTACTATTCAAGAAAAAACGGTTGGACAAGCTGCGCTATTAAGTGCTTACGAAACCATTCTTTCGGAGCGTAAAGAACCTCAAATTGAACCGATTCAAAAGGCAGTAGTTGATGAATTATTAGTGGATTTCAAATTAAGTATTTCTTCTTTGAATGCCTATTTGCGCTGTCCGTTAAGTTTCTATTATGAGAAAGTATTGAAAGTACCCTCGGTTACTTCTGAAGCAGCGGCTTATGGTTTAGCGATTCACCATGCATTGATGGTATTATTTGAAAAGCGGAAACGGTCAGAAAGTAAAAAATATCCTGGACAAAAATACTTTTTAGGTTATTTTAACCAAGAAATGAAAAGACAGAAAGGATATTTTACGACCAAAGAATACGATAGGAGAGTGGCGTTGGGGCGCGCCAATTTAAATCGAATTTATACCGATTTTTTACCGCATTGGGCGGAAAATGCTTTGGTCGAATACCCGATTAAAAATACTGCTTTTAGAGGGGTACCATTGACGGGAGTCATTGATAAAATAGAATTAGGGAAAGAAATGGCAGCTGTCGTGGACTATAAAACAGGCAGTCATAATCCAACTAAATTAGCAAAACCAAGTAATGCGAAACCCTACGGCGGCACTTATTGGCGACAATTGGTTTTTTATAAACTATTATTTGAAGTCCATCGACCGAATGCGCAAAAAGTAACGAGTGGGGAAATTTTCTACGTAGACCCTGACCCCGCTGGTCAATTAGCGAGTAAAAAAGTGATGATTAGCGAAGATGATGCTCAACTGATTGGGGAGTTAGTCGTCAATACGTACCAGAAAATATTAGCCCATGATTTTTATGAAGGTTGTGGAGAATCGCATTGTACTTGGTGTAATTTTGTGCGAAAGAATGTATTGGTAGATAGTTTTGTGGATGCGGAGTTAGATGAATTGGATGATATTTGATTTTCTAGCGGATTTAGGCATTGGTTTACTATTTTTCATACGATCAATTTTTAACCTGATGATTTAGAAATAATTAACTTACTGCTTATGAAGCGATTAAAACAATACTTTTTCTTTTGCCTGTATTTGCTTCCTATATTGCTATCCGCACAAAACGATACTTGTAATTATAAAATCCAGTTAATTGATTTTTTTGGAGATGGTTGGGATGGGGCGGAGTTAACGGTTATTATTCAAGGAGATACGAATAAATATACTTTACCTGATTCTATTATTGGATTTGTAGAGATACCCGCTATTCAAAATGAAGGCTTACAAATTTTCTTTAGCGAAGGCGCATTCGATGAAGAAATAAGTTATATCGTTTTTGACCCAACAGGAACCATCATTTTTAACGATGGCCCTTTTCCAGATACGGGTTTAGTGGTGGATATTATTGCTTGTCCAACTTGTCCCACACCAACTAATTTGCAAGTAAATACGGGCGATGATAATGCTTTAGCGCATTGGAATGCTAGTAAAAGTGCCCTTAATTATGTTTTAGAATATGGCGAAAAGGACTTTAGTTTAGGAGCTGGAACAACGTTAATAACTAGCGATACATTTATCAATATTACTGATTTAGCACCGTTTCGGGAATATGATAGTTACTTGTGGGCTACTTGTGCGTTAATTGAGGATAATCCAACCATAGAAGTAGATACAAGTTTAACAAAACTAAAAGCCAGTTTTACCACTAGATTTGCAAAAGATGTAGGGATTACGTCTATCGCTATGCCTAACTCTGGTTGTGGGTTAACGGATGAGGAAATGATTACGATTGCTTTAAAAAATTTTGGGGCAAATCCTCAATCGCTGATTCCTTTTCGTTTTAGTGTAAATGGAATGGATGGGGGAGTGATGGTACCAAGCGATGGGTTTTATACCAATGTATTGAGTAAGGATAGTGTGGCTTTGATTGAGTTTGAAACAACTTATGATTTTTCGCAAGCAGGGATTTACGAAATAGCCGTTTGGACGGAATTGCAAGGAGATAATCAAGTGGCGAATGATACCGCCTATTTACAAATTCAAAGCATTCCAACGATTAGCACATTCCCTTATAGTCAAGATTTTGAAACTGGTATTAATGGATGGTCTGCGGTTAATAATACGGATGATTTCTCATGGGAATTAGGACAATCCAACCCAATTTATGGGGGAGGAGATAGCTGGGTAGTGGAAGCGAAAGAAAATAATATTTCTAGTCAACAGACCTATTTGTACAGTCCATGTTTAGATTTCTCTAATCATTCAACAGACCTTAAAGTTGCTTTTCAATTATGGATAAATACGACTGCTCCTAATACGCAATGTTGGATAGAAATGAGTCAGAATGAAGGAGAGAATTGGCAAAGAGTTAGTGCGGATAGTCTTGCTATTAACTGGTATAATAATGATGGGGCTACCGCTTGGACTAATCAAACAGCCACAGGTAATTGGCGATATGTAGAAAGTACTTTACCTAATTCCGCACAGCAAGCAAATAGTCAATTACGGATTGTTTTTGAAAATTCGGAAGCGGAAACTATTGGACAAAAAATCGCTATTGATGATGTCCAAATATTCCCTGCTTCGGTTACAAATATAGTAGCATTACGTGCGCAAAATACAGCAATCGCAGGTTGTGGGGTTACAGCAGATACGGTAGAACTATTATTGTATAACGCAGGTCAAACCGAATTGTCGAACTTAAATGTTCATTACCAAATTAATGATGGGGCAATTATTTCGGAAAATACCGATGGACTTATTATCGCAAGTGGCGACCAAGCGATTTATCCATTTAAGACACCGTTTAATGCGTCCATTCCAACGGCCTATACCATTAAATCTTGGGTAAGTTTAGTAAATGATGCCTTACCGATTAGCGATACCACTTATTTCCAGTTTACTGTTGACCCACCTTTACCGCTGCCTTTTGTAGAAGATTTCGAAGACCAAGTAGTAGATGAAGGCTGGTTTGCGCTAGGGAACGCAGAGGTGGCGATTAGAGGCCCTTTTGACCATAATAATGAATCCCACATTATGGCAGTTAATCTTTGGACAGGGGCGACTAGAACCGCTATTCATACCGCCAATTATGGCGTAATTGCAGCTGGAGATAGTTTGAGCCTAGATTATCGGTTTGTCTTATGGGATGACTCGAATATTCCTTTAACGTTAGCTGGAGATAGTTTAATTATAGCTATTTCAACTGATTGCGGAAATACTTTTAACCGATTGATGGTCATTGATGAAGTGAATCATTTACCAACTGCCGAATTTCAGACGGTAAAATTAGATTTATCTGATTATGCAGGACAAAATGGGGTGTTTAGATTTACCGCCTTGTGGGCGCAGAGTGATTATTGGTTAGATATAGATAACATTACTGTTTTGTCGAATGAAGTGACGACTTCAACCGAAATAATACCGACCAATATAGCCGATTTTCGGCTCTTTCCAAACCCTAGTAATGGTTGGGTACAATTGGAATTATCGTTATTAAAAAAAGCGCCTATAGTGATACAAATTTTGAATAGTACAGGGCAACTCGTTTTTCAAGATACTTATTCAAATAGCGATTATTTTAACCAACAACTTGATTTAAGCGGATTTCCTAGCGGGATTTATTTTGTGAAAATTGAGGCTAATCAAGAAAATATTAGCAGGAAGCTGATAATAGTGGATTAAGTAATTCAAGTTGCGGACAACTGGTAGTAAAGACCTTCAGGCTTTTCTACCAGTTTATTTCAGTTCTCCGCAACTTTATTAAGTATTAGATAGTCAGATTAAAAATTGATATTACAAAAAAGGATTACTTTATCACTTTAATATTCAATAGTTAACTCACTCCTTTGCCTTCAATTGTTCCCAATCAATCAACCCCTTCTCATCCGCCTCAATTAATTTCTCAATATAAATCTGCATTTTTAAACCTTTTTTAACAGAATTAATCTTAGCGATTTGATGTTTTGGGGGACAAACGCGTAATACTTTTAAAGTAATGGCCATAATTTTTTTATTTAAGTGTAGTTTAATAGTTTTCTCAATTTAATTAATGTTATTCACATTTTACTGTTGGTAACTGTTCTAGATTACTGAGTTATCCACATTTTTTAAACTATTGCTGCTAATTTATTCACATTAACCCTAGTTTGTATGTGGAAAACCAAGTCAATTCTTCAGATTTTATACAATTAATTATGCTGTAATAACCTTTAATCCTTAAATTTATTACAAATATAATAAACTTTATTTAAATAACAAATGTTACTTTTGTGACTCTTTTCCGTCTAAAGGGTGTATTTTCTTTTAACCGACTGGCAGTTAAGTAAAATGTGCAGGAGAGAAAGGGGAAAAAAGTAAAGGATTTTTAACTGTTGTTGTTTGAAATAAAGTTAGTTCCAATTTATTATTTTCCATTCCGTATGCCTACCAAATGCTCAGTCCATTTTTCAATAGGTTGTCAGAATTAGTAGGGTTGTTGCGTTTAGCAAGACAACAATCAAACAATTTTAACAATCAAACAATCTTTTTTTATGAATCAGAATACTAGATTAAAACAGGTAGAAACGACCGCCACCAATCGGGAATTCTACGATCTGTTTCGCCCAATTATTCCCAGCATGGATTTGACTGGAAAAATTGCGCAGGTGATTAGTGCATTGACAGAGGCAGTAACTGTTTGGTTCATCATGCAAAGTGAATTAGCAGGGATGACCAAAGCAGTATCTATTGCATTGTCGATTATCGCCGTCATTTTGGTAGTCGCAGTCCTAGAATTAGGAGGGCGCAAATTTTTACAAGTATTGACTCGTGCGTTGGTCTGGAAAAGACTACAAAACTTTTGGTATAAAGTCTTATTTGGCATAGTCGCAGCGATGACGATTGGTTTAGGCATCATTTCTTTTAATTTATCCACCAATGGGATTCACCACACTTTTACCTCAAAAGCAACTTTAAATTCCATAGAGATTGACCATACTCGATTAAATCAAGAATACCAAACTCGAATTGATAGAGTAGACAACCGTTTCGCACAAGATTTACAATTACTAGAAGACAGTCATTTAAGAACCGTCGAAAGTTTGGATAAACAATACGATGCTAAAGCGAATGAGGCTTTATTAAAAGCAGAAAGCTATGAACAAAAAGCTCGGAAAGGGGCGAATTGGGCAAGCAGCCAAGCCAAAAAACATAAGGCAACGGCAGCGGCATTGACCACTGCTAAAACCAATAAATTGGCAACCCTCAATGAAAAGCATAGTCAGCGCATTGCAGCTTGGAAAACGAGTCGGCAAAAAGCAATAGATAAAGAGCAAAACCGCTTAGATAACAATATTGCCAATGCCAATGTCGTACAAACCAAGAAAGCAGATTCGCAACTAAAAGTCGCTAATTTTTGGGGAGGTCTATTTTCAGGCTTAGTAGGATTTACGATTATTTTAGCCTTCTTCTGTATCATTACCGTAGAAGTTTTCCGAAGAGGAAGCGGGATTACGATTGAGTACGAGGAGATTGAAAAACACCCTTCTACCTTGGAGTTATTATGGAAAGGCGTCTCTGCGAAAGCTAGTAATGCTTTAAGACGACAAGCGGAAAAATTAGTAGCTAGTCCACAAGGTATCCCGCAGCGAACGATTGGTTTTCAACCGACGGTTACACCGAATTTTACGAATGAAATCGAGTCCTCTTTTTCAGAAGAGTAAAAGTTGATTGATGATTATATTATTGATTATTTAAGTTTTATAAGTTTCATCGTTCCTCATTTCCTTAAGCACTTAATCAACCAATAATTAGTCAACTAATAATTATGACCAACAGGGCGGCTGTTTACCACAGCCGCCCTGTTTTTATTTTAAGATAGATGTTTTTTACATATCATTTTATCATTTGTAAGTAATTGTGCTACCTTTGCTTTCACTAAATAAGAGGTCTTTAAATGGGCCCTTTCCGGTAACTCATTGACAGGTGGTATACCAAATTCTTTCAATAATCTTACAAGATTAGAATCCTTGGATTTAATGCATAATCAATTAACTAACGCAACTAGAATTCATTGATAATGGATGGATTGGAGAGATACCTCCAAGTATGGGCAACTTAAGTAAATTATTTATTTTATTTTTAAGTGGTAATCAATTGACTGGTGTAATCCCCAATAGTTTTAATGATTTACAACAATTAGTGGTACTAGATCTTTCATATAATCGACTAGAGGGGAGTCTTCCAGCCTCAATGGTAAATTTACCTAATTTAGGAATTATTTATCTTAGTAATAATAAGTTCACTGGCATTATTCCAGCATTTTCGGTTTCTAATACTCGAATTTTAAATTTACAATTACACAATAACCAATTTATTTTTGAGGACATTTTACCTAATTTAGCGATTAATGAAACAGTAATTTTAAATAATAATAATGGGACTATCAGGGATGATAGTCTCCGCTACGACCCCCAACAAAAAATAGGTGAAACCGCTAGTATTCCCTTTGTATCAGAGAATGATTACAGCATCAATCTAAACATTGATACCTCCATCACCTCCAATGTTTATACTTGGTATAAAGACGGTAATTTACCTCAAACCGTAAATGGTTCGCCCATTTTAGCTATCAATAATGCAAGTGAGACAGATATCAGCCTATTAGATAATTACAACTGATTTATAATCAGTTATTTATAGCTATATACAGCGAATGCTCAATATACTTAAATTTTGGACACAGAGAACTCGGAGAAGACACAGAGTTGCAGAGAATTACCTAAAAATGAACTTTGGGTTTTGAGAAATACTATATACAGATGACCGAAAAGCTCAAAAGAGCGTAGCTTTGGCTCCATCTGTAGCAAAAAAATCCAAAGAATTTACAAAGGAGCGTAGCTTCGACCCGATGAAATGGTTTACTTCAACTGGTCGCTATATTTTTGTGGTTAATAGACTGAAATAACTAAGTGGTAAAAGAATCTATCATTTTATTGCCAAATTAGTATTTTTATCCTAATTTTCCACTTATAACTTATCACTCATAACTCATAACTAAATTATATGTCTTACGAAACATTCAACCTTGAAATCATCAATCATGTAGCGCATGTAGCCATTAATCGCCCGACTAAAGCCAATTCCTTAAACAAACAAGCTTGGGCGGATATGAAAACTATTTTTGAAGCAGCTGATAAGAATCCCGAAATTCGTTGTATTATTCTAAGTGGCGAAGGCAAACATTTTTGTGCAGGGATAGATTTGTCGATGTTGATGGATATTACAGGCTTAGACAAATTTAAGTGCGAAGCCAGAAAAAGAGAAAAATTCATCGAAGATTTAGCCTATTTACAAGATTGTATTACTGCGATTGAAAAATGTAGAAAACCAGTGATTGCAGCGATTCAAAAAGCTTGTGTAGGCGGTGGAGTAGACGTAGTAACTGCTTGCGATATGCGCTATGCGACAGAAGATGCGTATTTCTGTGTGAAAGAAGTGGACATGGGTTTAGTAGCAGATGTCGGAACGATGCAGCGATTGCCAAAAATAATCTCCTACGGCATGGCTTGTGAAATGGCTTATACAGGCAGAAATGTTTATGGACAAGAAGCAGAAAAAATTGGCCTAGTCAATCGTTGTTATGCGGATAAAGAAGCTATGATGGAAGACGTGATAAAAATGGCGGAAAATATAGCGGGTAAATCCCCTGTAGTCATTCGAGGTTCCAAGCAAATTTTACAATATACTAGAGACCATTCCGTAGAAGAGAGTTTAAAGCACATGCGAGTTTGGAATGCAGCGATGATTTTTTCTACGGATATACAAGAAGCGTTTGCTTCGACGATGCAAAAGCGAAAGCCTGTTTATGAGGGGTAGTTTTAAATCCGTTGGGAGATTAATTCGTTGGAAAAAAATACCCAGCGGATTGATTACCCAACAGATTTTACTTTAGTAAAATGTCATCCTATTTTTTTAAGTATTTTAAACTCCAAATCATTTTATTGTTTTACCTTTCCTTTTTAGTAATACTTTTATTAACCTGACCTATATTTAGACAAAATGAACAACCGACCCTTTCTAAATAAGAAAATTGACCATTTTTTTCAAAATTGTTTACCCGCAATATGTTTGCTTATTTTCCTAGGCAGTTCTTTGTATAGTCATGCCCAATACGATTATTTAATCAAAAACGCTCGTATTCTGGATGGCACAGGAAATCCGTGGTATAAAGCAACTATTGCCATTAAAAATGACCGAATTGCCGCCATCGGAGATTTAACAGCCGCCACCGCAACACAAATAATAGATGCCGCAGATAATTATATAAGCCCTGGTTTTATCGACCCGCATTCCCATGCAGCGAGTGGCTTGATAGCCGAAGATAGAAGCCCTGCCCATCCATTATTAGCACAAGGTGTGACAACGGTTATTATCAATCCAGATGGCAGAAGTCCAATGGATTTGCCACAACAAAAGAAGGATTTATTAGAATTTGGTTTGGGTATAAATGCGATTCCATTAATGGGACATGGTTCAGTTCGGCAAGCAGTTTTAGGCATGGAAGACCGATTAGCAACCTTCGCTGAAATGGAAGAAATGAAAGCTTTGGTACGGCGTGGAATGCAAGCAGGGGCGTATGGCATTTCAACAGGCCCTTTTTATTCGCCTGGTAGTTTTTCTAATACAGCTGAGTTAGTTGAATTATCCAAAGTAGTGGCGGAATATGGCGGCGTTTATACCAGTCATATTCGAGATGAATCCAATTATACCGTTGGATTAGTGGCAGCAGTAGACGAAGTAATTGAAATTGCAAGACAAGCAAAATTACCAGCAGTAGTAACGCATATCAAAGCATTAGGCCCACCCGTTTGGGGCTATTCAGAAGCAGTAATACAGCGCATCGAAAGAGCGAGAACAGCAGGATTAGAAATTTATGCAGACCAATATCCATACATTGCCTCGGCTACAGGATTAGGCGCAGCTTTATTACCCCGATGGGCACAAGGTGGCGGACGAGATTCCTTATTAGCTAGATTTAATAACTCAAATATTTTGCCTAAATTAAAGCAAGATATGCAAAAGAATCTGGCGCGTCGAGGAGGCGCTGCCAGAATACAATTCCGTTATTTTTCAGCAGATAGCAGCGTAGAAGGGAAAAATTTACAAGAGATGGCAGATAAATGGAACTTAACGCCGATTGATGCGGCAATAGACATGCTTAAAAAATCAAATGTTGGTATTGTCTCTTTTAACATGCAAGAAAGCGATGTACATAATTTTATGCAACAACCTTGGACGATGACCTGTTCGGATGGCAGTTTTCCAAAATGGGGAGCAGGCGTGCCGCATCCTCGTGCCTTCGGGACTTTTCCAAGAAAAATTCATCATTATGTTATAGAGAAAGGAATTGTTGATTTGTCAGCAGCTATTCGAAGCATGACAAGCCTACCCGCTCAAGTTTTTAAAATAAAAGACAGAGGGATTATTAGAATAGGTGCAATTGCAGATTTAGTTATTTTTGACTTAGCTAAAATAAAAGACAAAGCAACGTTTACAGAACCCTACCAATTAGCAGAAGGAATACAATTTGTTTTTGTAAATGGAAAAGTAGCTATATTGAAAGGAAAACCGACGAATATATTAAGTGGGCAAGTATTATTAAAGTAATTACAGGATGACATCGTAAAGGTAACACGACTCTCCTGAATCGTACGCTTTATAATCGACCCACAGTTTTCACCATAGAGCCATTCATTATATAATTCGAAAATATAATTCGTTGGAAAAAAAAACATCTGCATCAAAATCGCTGCAAATCAGGCGTTAAATAATTGACCAAAGGCAATTCAATCATTTTCCCTGTCACCGCCAACCAATCCAAATAAGCTTGGTACATTTTTTCTTCGATTTGATGCAAGCGTAAATTTTTTCTTAATAAATGCGCACGGAGTTTTAAAGAAAGTAATTCATAATTATCTTTGTTTTTGACGCTAAAACTCTGCGTCATTTTATCCTGAACCGCAATAAGATTCCTAGTGAGTTGTTCATATTTTTTTAACCAGTTGGATAAATCTCGCAATAAATTTTTTCGTTCTTTTTCTAAAAAATAATTGGCTTCTCCCCAATCGTTTTCTGCGGCGATTCTATCTAATTCTAATTTATTTTTTTTCAAAATATTATTGCCCTTAGTCGGCAAATAAAAAGCAAAGGCGACACTAAAGATTTCCCTAAAGGGATTAAAAGAATCAGAGCCACCATATCTAAATTGAGCAAAATTCAACCATTTTTTTTGTGTAGCGGTCTCTACCGCTAATTCCTTTTCTACTAAATTGATTTTATTTTCTAATAAAGCCAAAGCTGGATTGATAATAGATTCTTTTGGATTGATAGCTACTATTCGAGCTTTTAAATCATTGATAGTAATAAAATCAGTGGTTAACATTTTAAAAGTAGCTTTATCCCCTAAAAAATATTTGGTTTTGCGAATAGCCCTACCAATTTCTTGTTCATAATCAAATAAATCTAAAGAAATGGCTTCTCCTGCTTCTTCTGAATCCATCATGTTGTCAAAATCTCCATCTTGTTCATAGGTGGAGGATAATTCCTGATAGACCATTTCTAAATCCATCATTAATTGTTTTCTTTTTTGAGCAAATAATAAGGTTAGACAAGTATTATATCGTTGCTGAATACCTTTTAATAGGACTTTGCGAGTAGCTTCTTGATGAAATTGTATGGTAGAAAAATGGAGTTGTCGTTGACTAGAACGTTCTTTACGACTATTAGGCCGAACTCTAAAGGAAATACGTTGTTCCATTAAATCTAAATCATGTGTTTGGGTACGAAACTCCCAACGATTGATAAGGGGCAATTCGTGGTCAGTATTTTTTAAAAAATCTAATTTGCGCTCTTGTAATTGAAACTGAAATTGACTTTTTACTGTACCTAAAACTTGCCCAGTCGTAACCAGATGTTGCCCCTGACCAGAAAAAGAGAAAGCACACAAAGTGAAAAGTAGCACCAAAAACCTCATTAACTTGTTTAAATGTTTTGGATGAAACATAAAGCTTCTAAAATTGCCTTTATCATTTCCTATCTCACCAAAAGTATGCCTGTTATGTAGATTGCTGTTTATTTACCAATAAAATATTATTAAAGCTAATAATTAAAAGGATATATCAATAAAATTTACGCCGTATCCCAGTCACGATTTTTTTCGATTTAGGTGCTTTAACTTCTGAGAGTGGCTAAATTTAGTACGTTTTTGAGCTCATCTATCTATTTTATCTGGAGCTATAGCAAATAAACCTGTCACATTTATTGGTGATGTAATCGAAACTAAATTTATTATTAACGTATATTTGTTTCAGAATTAAAGGCTACCACATAAAAATATACCACTATATAGTGGTATTTCTTCCCCAACCCTTCAACTTCCCAGAGAATCTACCTATTTAAGAGCATTAATAAAACATATCCCTCTTCTATTAATACTTTATCATGAGTAAATAAAAAAGGTTTGACTATAGACAAAATGTTTCTTTGTTAGCATCAATCAATATTCAGTTTTTGATTGTATGCTGAAGGGCAAATTTCCGCTTTCCTCCTAGTCTATTCAATCTTACCATCCCCTTAAAATTTCTAGTTACAAAACATTCAGCGTTTTAGTATTTAGCCGATAACAAATATTATTGGTTGATTATATATAAAAGCTAAGATAAAATGTCTCCCTTTGGAGCAGAAGTCCTTTGAGAGGGACTCTTAACGATATTATAAAAAAGAATTGAACCACTAGCGTAATATTTAAGTCCATTATTACTCAAGGTTTTTGTGCTTTATTTGGCAGAACCTTCTATTACATTCCTCTCTAATATTTTTGCTTTCTCTTAAAAGACCATTTTATAGCTAATAACTATGTTTCTATTTTTTAACAATTTAACAATAAAATTACTGTTAAAGGAATAGGTGATTTACGGCTGCTAAGTCATTTTTTTAATTATTACTGATAGTGGTTAAAACAATCATACGCAATTCAACTCGTCAGTGTATTGATGAAAAGATAAGTATCCTAACTTTAATTGAAGTAATGATTTTTATCGCAGTAATTAAGCATTAACTGTTCCTTAGAATCTTTCAACAAAGCAAGAATAGTCTTTACCATACTTTTGTCCCAGTCTTAATGGCTGGGACTTTTCTTTTCCTTAAACCGGCAAAATGTAAGTTTTCCTAAATTCCCACCATGCCCTAGCTCCGTAAGGGGTGGGCATGGATTTGGAGGTTAGTAGAGTATTGAAATAAATTGGAAAAAAGCATCCAAAATCAAAATAAGAGTCGGGAAGTTACTACTTCTCGGCTTTTTTATTTCCAAGCTTAGTTAGGGGATAAATCGTAGTTCCAAATTTTAGTTCGGTTATGCCAATGAATTTTCTTGAATTTAGATTTTCGGAGTAGTCTCAATTCTTTAAGATTTGGCATAGTTATAAATTGAAAAAAGTAGAATTTTAGTACCTTGAGTTGCTTATTGGTTTTTTCTATCGACTGCTACCAAAAAAAATAATCATTTTAAATGCTGAGATTAGGTCACAAAATATTTTTTTTTTTTGAAATAAAATTGAAGCTTGGTTTGAAATAAAGTTAAATAAGGCATAAAATTGATTTTGAGTGGTATTTTTATTGACAGAAAAGGAATTGTTCGATTAAATAGGACTATACCGATTATAATTATTTTTTTGTGATCTATGTCACATAATATAAATTGATTAGGTTTTTTCTTTAATAGAAAACATTACTTTTGTGAAGGAAATAATCCGTTCTTCATTAAAGATGTAATATTCAACCCCTTTCTACAACGGTTTATCAATCTATCAAGAATCATTAAAAAAAATAAGGCTAATTTAATTCCCTCCTTTATTGAATTTAATAATTATTCAATAGATACCTCTTTTGGAAAAGCTAAAAGTAAATTAATCTAATGATAGTGATTCTCTCTCTAAAAGTTTTCTCTACTATCCTATCGATTTCTACTTTCCTGTTACTTTCCATTTCTAATTCATCCCCTCAATAAAATAAAAAAAGCCAGGATAAAATATCCTAGCTTGAAGCATAAGTCCTGCAAGAGGACTCTTTTCGATATAAAAAAAACTGCTAAAATAGTACCAACTATTCTAGTAACACTTATTGGTAATGATTTTTAGGTAAATGATAGCTATATTTATTCATTTTACACATGATTATGTAGTCGTACATTTAAATTTTTCATTTCCAATTCCAATTCTCTCTTGCGGACTTACAGCTTTACTTAATTAATTTATTAGTAACTGTAAACTGTAATCGCCATGCAACAACGTGCTGCCAGTTGGAATAGCCTAATATATGCTGTTCGCTCCTTATTTCCACTCTTGGAAAAACTGCCTGTTTATTTTCTGAAACAGCGCCTATTATTCAAAATAATTGGTTGTTTTTTATTAACTCATTTGAGTGTGCTTACCCTTCAAGCAAGCAATGAGGTGTCTTTAGATAAGATTGCAGCAGCTTGTCCAGCAACGGATTATAATGTTGTTGCTAATAAACAACAGATTATTCTGACTTCAGATTTTGGATTGTCAGGCGGTAATTTTCCAGCGGCTCTTGATGGTAATGCCACCGCAAATGGTTGGTGGATACCTCGTTATCAGGATATTACCAATAAAACGGTATTGAAATTTCAATTTCCATCACCCACCATTGTCACAGGGTTTGAACATACTGGAAATAACGGTTTTTTAAGAGGTAATGCAGAATATAAAATCCAAGGGAGTAACGATGATGTTAACTGGGTAGATGTAACGGGTGTACAAGCAGCAGCAGGTACTAAAACTGCGCCTGTTTATGGAGCGCCAGAGAATACGATTAAATACCCTATTGCTGGTAATACGGGGGCTTATCTTTATTATCGGGTTTATGGCGTGTCCTACCAAACTTGGTACGATTGGGTAGATGAATTTTATTTTGAAACCCAGCCACCAACTAGTGGATTAACCAATGTTTCTTGTAATGACGCTACTACCTTGTATTCTACTACAGACGATTATATTACTTTCGATTTAAATCCAAATACCTCTACGTCTGGGACTTATTCTATCATTGCTTCTGGTGCAACGGTGACGCCTTCTATCGCTAATTTTGGTAGCTCTACTTCCTTTAGATTGCAAGACGGTTCAGCAGGGAGTGGAAATGTAACGCTTACTATTATTGATAATGCACTTGGTTGTGATTTGACAGAAACGATTACTGACCCTGGCACTTGTTTATGTCCTTCGGATTCGGATAGTGATGGGATTTGTGATACAGACGATTTGGATGATGATAATGATGGAATTCCCGATGTTGTAGAAAATGCTATTTGTAATATAGATTATAATGTGACCGCCAATAAACAACTAATCGAATTATCAGCAACTGCTAGTACTTCTGGAAATATTCAAGTATTATTTGATGGCAATGTAGGGAATAATAATTTTTATTATCCAGATGTCTCTATTGTTGGTAAAGAAATCGTCCGACTTAAATTCCCTAAACCAATTACTTTAACAGGGATAGAATTTGAGATTGGGAATAGTTATATGTTCAATACGGGCGCAACGACTAGAATGCAAGCTAGTAATGATGGGGCTACTTGGACAGATGTTTCTTCGGATTATGTCATGGTTAGACCTCCTAATAATACACCTGGTGTACTCAGTACTGCGCCGCATGCACAAACCTTCCTATGGACTAATACTACGCCTTATGTATATTACCGACTTTACGGAATTGCAGGAAATACTAATCAAAATCCTTGGATTAATGAATTGCATTTCCAAATAGCTAGTGGGATTTGTGATTTAGATAAAGATGGTGTAGCCAATAGCTTAGATTTAGACTCCGATAATGACGGTATTCCCGATAACGTAGAGGGACAACCGACCTTAACCTATGTAGCTCCTAATAATGATACACCTGCTCAATATTTGGCGAATAATGGAATCAATTCCGCTTATGGAACGGGGTTAGTACCACCTAATTTTGATGGTGATTTTTGTGAAGACTTTATCGATATTGATACAGATAATGATGGTACGGAAGATAAGGATGAATCTGGTTTAGCCTTGACAGGAACAGTTGGTTCTAATGGGTTTGATAACGGTTTAGAATCGGCAGATGATTATTCGGATGCTAATGGTAATATTAATGACCCTAAAAATGATTTATCGGGGTCAGACCCAGGAAATGCAGAAGTATTTTACCGCCAAATCCCAACACCAGGAGGAGTATACACTTCAACATCTTTAGTGAATGGGGTGGCGTTTACTTTTTATGATGGCTATAATGCAGATATTGAAAATGGCATTGCAGGTACCGTTCGATCCACGGGGTATATTGGTAATTTTGTCAACGCAGACGATATTTTTACCTCCGAAGATGGTACTACCTTCATGTTAAAACTGGAAGCGCAAATTGAGATAACAACAGGTGGAAATTATTCCTTTCAAATAACCAGTTTAGATGATGTGGGGGCCATTTTTATTAACGGTAGTTTGCATTCGGTAGGTACGGCTATTGGTACACCTGTTAATTTGACGGCAGGCATGCATACCATAGAAGCTCGATTTGGAGAAAATTCTGGAGGAGAAGCTTTTAACGTTGGCTATTCGGGACCCGATAATGGCAACGTAATGGGAAATATTCCTGATAATAAATTGTGGACAACCCCCAGTATCAGTTCTTGGCACAAAGCGGCTACCCTTCTAGCGTTGTAAAATATTGCCTTTCAAAGATTTATCTTTCCTTCTTCGGGGTTCTTTAAACCCTGTCACGTTTTCGCATAAAAACTCGAAAAGATCAGGGAAGTCTTGCTT
>Ga0129327_10000379_pt1 | contig 26897 bp, 23 predicted proteins | sample CPBDNA_6_FD_111799 | JGI IMG/M metagenome (GOLD analysis project Ga0129327, IMG submission 111799) | Freshwater to marine salinity gradient microbial communities from Chesapeake Bay, USA - CPBay_Spr_31_0.8_DNA | ecosystem: Environmental > Aquatic > Marine > Coastal | place: USA: Chesapeake Bay... | reverse complement strand
ATGACTAATTTCTACTCCTTATCAGAATGTCGTCAGGGGGTTGACACTTTATTAAAAGCGTGGTATAATATACCTATAATATCACATAAGGAGTAAATTATGGCTAGTAAACAACTAGAAAAGGCCCGAGTAAAAGGCCGAAAGAACCGAGTAACCATTGATGATAAATTCATGGGTTCCGAACCATGGTGGGATGCAAATACGCCACCACCGACAGATGAATCCGAGCGCAAGTCCGTTTGGTCAAAGGCTGCTCAATGGTATAATTACTTTTCAAAGCCAAAAGATTATACTGCAACTACTCTAAAGTACGCCAAAGAAGTATTAAACTTTGATAAAGGCCAGATCAGTTCGCTCAAAGTACTTGCTGATTGGGAAATTAATTACGGTATTGGTGCTGTTACTAGGTTACACTATCGTGGTTGGAATCATGAAGAGGCGATACAAGAGCGAGTGGCTAAACACTTAAACGAGATGGTCTTAAAGGGTAAAGCATTATCTACAGAGAAGAAAGAAGTTGCTGCCACGGCCCCGACTATTATAAGTCCTGCTCAAAGGTCATATAATAACATGATGGAGACCATTCATGCTGACTGGGACGATATGGTCATTGATAGTTGGATGGAAGGAAACTTTAAACCAGAATTTAATGTATATGAGCTATGGAAAAAGCATGGCCTTAAGAGCAATGTAATCAATGCTTTTAAGGAGAAGGTTCAGTTTGAATACGACCTAGTATCCGATGCTTATAATAAGACATGTGAGCAAGCGGTTGAAGCATATTCCCACATCACACCAAGACGACAGAAGAAGATGCTAAATCTAATGGATGTAATCTTCGCAGATCTTGATAAGTTAAAGGGTTCCTTCAAGGCAGTTAGAATGCCTAGAGCTAAGAAACCCAAAGCATCTGATGCTCAAGTTGCCAAGTTACAGTACTTGCAGGAACACATCGAGTCCAAGGTTAGTTCAATTAATCCTGTTCTGATCCCAGGCAAAGAACACTTATTTGTTTATAACATAAAGTATAGGGCATTATCGCATTACATCACTACTTCTACTAAAGGCTTTGAAGTCAGTGGAACATCTATTAAGAACTTTGATGAGTCCCTATCCAAGACTGCTAAGTTAAGGAAGCCTGAGGATATCTTACCTGAAGTATTGAAACTCACCCCCAAACAGATGGACAAGAGAGTCTGGGATAAACTCACCACTAAGATAAGTGTACCAAACGGTCGTATCAACAAAGACTGTGTACTGCTTAGGGTAATATAAGGAATATATGATTGAACCAAAAATTATGACACGAAAAAGATTTTCTACAGCTGTAGAGAACCTTGTATCACGGAGTAAGGATTTGTCTTATATAGAGGCAGCTGCTTACATCATAGAAGAACGAGGGATGGATTTTAAAAGTTTAAACAGACTTTTATCTGACTCCCTTAAACAAAAAATCGAGGCAGAAGCTACCGATTTAAACCTGCTTAGAATTAAGCAAACAAATAAACTACCAATATAGGAAAATATTATGAGTAATGTGATTATACCATCATCTCCAGAAGATAAGCAGCGAATCAAGGATTGTGTTATTGAGATCAGTAATGCTAAAACCCTGATGGATGCACAACGTGAATTCATTAAAGAAGCTGTTAATTCTTGTGCAGAAGATGTTGAAATTGATAAGAAGCATCTTAAAAAGATGGCAGATATCTACCACAAACAAAACTTGCTAGAAGTAGTAGGCGCGGTAGAAGATGTTGAGGCGTTATACGAGAGTGTGATGTCCTAATGATAGATCCCTTTGATTCTTATAAGTTATATAATGCCCTCAAGCTTCACTTTGAAACTGACGGGTACGATGCAATCAAATATAATTATAAATCAAATGTGTCTGCTCAGTCCTTCTTTAAGAGAAGGGATAAGTACTTCTTTGCTAAACTTGCAAAGAACTATGAGAAGGATTTGTTAACATACTTTGTATCCAACTTTAAAAATGGAGTTGGTTACGTAGGTGATATGATTAATGAAGACGGCCAAAAGAATTATTTAGATCATAAGAGAATACAGGAATCAATACATCGTGTGTTTTCAATTGATATAAATATAATTAGTGAACAGGGGTTGCTATTCGATCAGAACTTTAAGAGTGAAGACGGACAACTACCCTTGGTCATTAAGTTATGGATGCAAGAAGAGATTAGTTTAGAGACTGTTGTTATTCTGAACTCCATATTTGGGTTTATTGGAAAAGAATCTGAAAGGATAACAGACACCATTGTGTGGCCTGATACTAAACGGAAGATTGAAAAGTACACCCCATTTGTAAAATATAATAAAGATAAATGCATGAAGTTGTTGACAAATGTGTTTGTTTGATGTATAATATACAAGTAATCATGAATAAAGTGAAATACAATAGAAACGGCGATAATGCCGTAATACAATGCACATACGGAGAAAAGTAAATGTCATTTGCAAACCTAAAGAGCTCTCGAGGCTCGTCAATCGACAAACTCGTAAAAGCTGCAGAAGCAGTATCCACTAAAACAGAATCAAAATCCGGTTACGGTGATGATAGGTTTTGGAAACCAACCAGAGATAAAGCAGGAAACGGTTATGCCGTAGTCCGATTCTTACCAGCACAAGAGGGTGAAGACCTTCCTTGGGTACGATATTGGGATCACGGATTTAAAGGTCCTACTGGTCTTTGGTATATTGAAAACTCTTTAACTTCAATTGGTCAAGATGATCCAGTAAGTGAATCCAACGGTTTACTATGGAACTCTGGCCGTGATGAAGATAAAGCCGTTGCTAGAGAAAGAAAGCGCAGGTTACATTATGTAAGTAATATCCTGGTTGTTTCTGATCCTAGTAACCCAGAGAACGAAGGTAAAGTATTCCTTTACAAGTTCGGTAAGAAAATCTTTGATAAGATTATGGAATCAATGCAGCCTGCATTTGAGGACGAGACTCCTATCAATCCTTACGACTTCTGGGAAGGTGCTGAGTTTAAAATCAAGATCCGTAAAGTAGAAGGATGGGTTAACTATGACAAGTCAGAGTTTGCTAAACCAACCGCGCTATTTGATGGTGATGAAGAGAGACTAGAGAATGTGTATGGGAAACTATACTCTCTGCAAGACTTTCTCAAGCCAGAGAACTATAAGTCATATGATGAATTAAAATCTAAGATGAATAAAGTTTTGGGTATTGATGCAGGTGCTCCATCAATGGACATGCCGGCAATGAGTGTGGTTAATGAAACCCCAATGGCACAGGCGGCAACAGCTGCTCCTGTCATGGAGTCATCAGCCTCAAGTGATGATGAAGATGATACTTTATCCTACTTTGCTAAGTTGGCTAAAGAGAACTAAAGAATCCTTACCTTAGGATAAACCTGTTATAGGTTATAGGGATTCTTCGGAGTCCCTTTTTTTATCTACTGGCTAATGCTTCTCTACTTCTATTAGGCTTACTAGGTGACATAACATATGTGTCCCCACCCCTAGTAGTAGAATTATCTGATGTTACAGCATTCACTGCAGAGACAACAGTTGGTTGAGCAGATGATTTCTCTAGCTCGTTCTCACCAGACATAGATTTAATCTCTTCGCCTTTCTCGTTAAGGCCATCACCTTGGACTTTCATAGAGTCTATACTATCATCACCTGCAGTAAATACTTTGTTAAATCCGCGCATGAACCCTTCACCCGGAGTCTCTCCCCCAGGCATAGCTGCTGCAATTGCATGCATCGCACCTGATGCTACTGCAGAAGGGAATGTGACAATCTTCTTAAATATCTTTAATAGGTTTAAAGCGACATTCTGAATTAAACCTCCAATACCGATATCAGCAATAGAATCTTTGATACTACCTATGAAGCCTACAATGGTATCAGTAATAGAAGTGAATAGGTTTGCAATTAAATCTTTAAAAGAGAATGAATCGAGTTGTTCGGAAAAATTCTCAAAACCTAACTTACCTGCAATCCACGATATGCCGCTCTTTAATAAGTCTAATGGAAGACCAATAAAACCTTCTAGGAATCCAGATATACCGCCGAAAAGTCCACCTATAATACCTTCTAGGAAACCTTTCTCCGAGTACTTATCAAACCCAGCCATAGCACCTTTGAATGTATCGAAGAGTGACATAATAACAGTTATTGGTAAGAATAACCTACCTAGTGTTCTACCGAAACCACCAGCAACTTTAGCGACACTTTTTAGTATGCCTACAATTCTTTTGATGGTATCTACTGCTGGTTTAATAATTTTACTCACACCACCACCCGGCATTGCACCTTTAAGAGAACGCAAGCTGCTGCCTACCGCCTTAATAGGGGTTAGTACAAAGTCCTTAAGGCTCTTAACTACACCACCTATAGCTTTAAAGGGTTTAGTAAGAGATTGGAATACACCTCCCAGTCTACCAAAGAACCCTACTTTACCAAACTGGCCCGTAGCTGTTCTAAATGTCTTTAATCCTGCAAATCCAGCGGTGAATGCTCTCTTAATGTTAGTTAAACCCTTAGTGAGAGGCTTAAATATATCTCCGATACTATCCGCAATCTTTGCGATACGTGCAGATGCTCCTGTTCCAATACCTTTAATTGATGCTCCAAAACCCTTAGTGAATCCGGTGATTGATTTACCTAAACCTTTACCGATCTTAGCAAGATCAATTCCGAAAAGTTTAGTTACAGCATTAACTGCTTTGAATATTACCTTAGTAAATACCTTAATAATTTTAGTAAATGATTCTGCCACACCCACTGCGAACCCAGCACCCAATGCCAATAGTGCAACTGGAATGGCGAGTAATGCTGCACTCACACCTGCAACTGGCCCATCAATCTTGCCAAGGTCTTCAGTGTTAGATAAGATCCCTTCTAAAGCTTCCAATACCTTATCTGCATGTGCCCTTGCTTCTTTCTGCCTCTCTAAATCAGCAGGATCCTTAGACTGTAGAGTCCGGACCATTTCTTCCATACTCTTTCTCTGTTCATCGTTTAACTTTACGGAGTCATTTAATAACTGATTCTGTAAATTATCTGCTAAAGACTTATTGTCAGCAGCTGCCTTAGACAGAGCATTCTGTTCCTGCAACCCCTTGGTGAGGCCCGCAAAAGGATCTTCTTGATTATCAGGTGGTGTGGGATTATCTTTCATCGGTCATTCCTATTTTTTAGTAAAGGCCTGTGCACCAAAGAAGGCTGCTACAATACCTGCTACGGCTACAAAGTATGTTGGCGCCATAGAACCCAGAGTTGACTGAGCTTCATTGAGTCCTGACCAACTTGCTATTACCACAGCAAATGGATATAGTAACATGCCTAAGAGAGCAAACCATGCCATCTTTCTCTGAGCATCTCGCATAGCATCTTGGTCATCAAGTTCTTTTCTTTTAAATTCCAAGTACATATCATGCTCTTCCTTAGATACTTTACCATCGCCATTAGTGTCCGCTGGATGAGTTTTATTTTCTTCGGTCATCTTTTATTTTCCTTTTTAATTCTTTCGTTCTCTTCCTTTATCCACTCCTGTAAGAGCGCGACATATATTTCCCTTTCCCAAGGCATCATATTATCTAGTTCAGTTAAACTATAATTATGATGCTGCATCATCGCGAAGTTAGTCTTGTAGTGATTAACTAGGCTATCGTGAGAGAGGCCTACGTAAAAAAACTTTGTAGACCTTTTAATTCCGTAGAATTATCCTCTTTACATGCAGTACAATTAAATTCTACTGTAGTCTTTAGTACTGGCATGGTTTCAAAGAAATTTGCCAGTGATTGGAATTGTGCAGTATTTAAAGACTCCACAAAATCTCTCATTTTAGTCTTACCCTCTGCTGCAGCAGGATAAACATTATCTTCATCAAACACACTATCAATGCATTTCATAATAATATCAAATGCGGTTTCAATGGATTCCTCTTTATCAGGGTTAATGGATGATATATCATCGAATGATGGGTATCTCATTTGAACACCGACTGTATCGGTAATCATAATTACACCGTCATCTTTGGGTACATCAACTCCAATTTCATCAAAGTTAACACTCACATCGTTCTGTGTACTACAATGATCACACTTGACTTTAAGTCCTATAGATTCTCCAACAGATTTTGATCTAAGTTGTAAGAATAAACTTTCAATATCAAATGTAGCTAATTTATTAATATTAATATCATCTATCACACAAGAGGATATCATATCCTTAGTTGCCTTAACAATCTGTTTCTGATCATTAGACTCTAGTGCCATCATTAATATCTTTTCCTCTTTTACTAGATAAGGTCTAAAAGTAATAACCTGACCGGTAGAAGGGATAGTTGTTTCATAGCTCGCACTATTAAGTTTTGGTAATGCCATTATAATCTCCTAAAATTATATAAGACCAGATGGTATCGCGCTTCTGAATGCTGACGCTGTTGAAGACAACGGCCCTTCTGGTACATAGTTATCGTAACTGAATGTTACACTAATTTTCTGGACAGCACTTTCACTGTTATTGTCCAGAGCAATTCCAGTAATTGTGGTAGGAAAGGCATTTTCTAACCTAACTCCATATACGGGAATATTCTTTTCATTCAGCTGCTGTATAACAACATCCGAAGTAAAATCTTTTTTAAATTTTGCACGGTATGATTCAGTATTAAATACTTGTTCTAACCAATCGTCAAACATAGTTTTCATATAATAATCATTGGTGAGTAAGAAGGAACACGTCACATCTTCATTAATAAAGGAATACGGTATCTTTACTGCCTGTTTATCTGCTTGATAATCAAGTGTTGCAATCTGTCGACCGGGAATCGTTACGTTCTCACATAAGAGAGAAATATCTCTAGGGTCATTTACCATAGATTTAAGGCCGCCGCCAGATGTAATTGCTCCTACTAATCCTTGGGTACTTAACAGATTACCCTGTGGTGGTGTAAAAAAGATTTGAAATCTATTTGTCTTTGCAAGTCCACCTCGTTTACTGATTATACTTTTTAAATTATCAATGGACATTATCTGCCTCCCTGGTACACTTTTCTGGAATCAGCCCAGGCCGATCGGGCGCTCTTCTTCTTAAATTGCTGTATTGGTAGATAGATTGCTGTTTCCCAGTCGGTCATAGGCACACGTGACATCTGTGACTTGACGTGAGATACTAAATACCTTTTAAAGCATGGTTCAAATTCTTTATACTTCTTAACCCCTTGCAACAAGTCATATGTTAATCGGGTTAAACGAGAATCTGGTTTTAAATCTTTAGGTGCAAGTTTAAATAATTCATTTAATAATCTTGCACGTGCAACAGGGTTAACATAATGGAGATTTAATCCATAGAATCCGCCTGGTGCAGGACCTACAATAATAGTTAATGGAAATTTATCATAGTATGGTAGGGTTTCTTTTGTTTTAGGATCATAAAAATACATGACCATATCACCTACACGAATTTTAGTCTGTTTCTCTAGTGCATCATCCTTAAGAATTTTAGTCCTAGAAGGAACAGCAAGTTCTTTTACCTTTTTACCGAACCACTCTTCGGATTCTGGGGTCCTAGATCGGATTCCTGCTCTGAATGCCGCGGCACTGATTTTATCGAATATAGACATACTACTATTTATACTATCCCTTTATTAGTTTGATACCAAGATTGGTTAAAGTGTCTTCGGTCCACACTTGAAATTTCCAACCTTTATGGTCTGCATATTGTTGTGCAGCTTCCCACTTAGAGGTGTTTTTAATGTATGATGTAACCTCATTAATATATCTTTTGGTTTTACGAGCACCTTTCTTGGGTGGCATAGTTTGACTCTTTGGTTTAATCTCAATTAATATAATCTCTCTATTATCAAGTTCGATTAATAAGTCTACATAGTACCTATGAAGTTTATTGTCTGTTTTACACTTATATGGAACAACAACCTCTTCACTATTCCATTTCTTAACTCTGGGGTTTGATTCACACCACTTAAATGCTTGTCTCTCCCATAGAGAACGATAAACGACTTTACTGGCATCACCCATGTACTTTCGTTTGTCTTTAATTGTGTATTTCCCTCTGTAAGCCATTATAAATACCTTTATAGTAAATTATTATTTATAAGGGTAAATACATATGCTTAACAAACTTGCTAATACCATTAATAGTGATGCAGAGAAGGGTGATAGCAATACCATACTCGTATTCCCATCATCACTTAGATCGGAATCAGATAAGGGTACTGCTCATGTTAGATTTAAAGTACTAGGCGAATCCGACGATGGCCCTTGTTGCCACTTGTTTATCCCTCAGGGGTTTTCAGTACCAGATTCAGCATCATATACTAGTATTGATTTAGGAGCAACTGGTGCAGCTGAAAGTGCATTTAATACTGAGGGTAACAATATTACTGGCGCGGATGTTAGTGGATTAGCAGCAGATGCTGGTGGTCTGGTCGGTAATGCATTAGGTTCTGCTGGGGCTGGTGCAGCTTTAGGTGGAGCGGCCAAACTAAGAGCTGGTATTGCATCTAATCCATATACGGAAACACAATATACCGGAAGTGGTATTAGGTCTTTCGGGTTTACATTTAAACTTGTATCAGAAAGTGCCAAAGAAGCTGATATCGCACTAGACATTGAGCACTTCTTTAGAGAAAATATGTACCCGGAAGAAGCTGGCGCTTCACAGTTAAAATATCCAAATAGATTTAAAATAGAATTTTTTAATGGTGGCTCTAGAAATAAATATATGCCAATAATTAAAGAGTGTTACCTATTAAACTTACAAACCACATATAATTCACAGACTAATGCTTTTCATGATGATGGTCAACCAGTAGAGATTGATATAGCTGCTACATTCCAAGAAGTTAAAGCATTGACTCGTGGTGATTTATATGAAGAAGATGAAATATCGGAAGGAGATGAGTAATGGCATTTTTTAAACTATTTCCTAAAATAGGATATGACTTAAACCAATCCGGAATATTACAAAACGTTGTTAATATATACAGGTCGGTCAGGCCGTTGAGAGAATTTATTGATGACATATCAGCTTATAAATTCTACGAAATAAAAAATGGTGAAAGGCCTGATGTTATATCACAAAGACTATACGGAACACCAGATTATTATTGGACGTTTTTTATCGTCAATGAATATTTAAATTCGGGTCTTGCTGCTTGGCCTATGTCACAAGAAGATCTGCAAGAGTATATGAGAACGGAGTACAACGGGTTTGCTATTACCACAAGGCCTATCATTAGAAGAAATACAGACCTACTTATTACCGATTTTGAAAATTCTCTGTCTGGTAGATTTACATTAGGCGAGACACTTACCGGTTCATTTAATGGTGCTACAGGAACCCTTACTAAAAAACTTGGAGACCTTAATCAACTAATAGTGCAGGATTGTACTGGCACGTTTATTGGTGATCCCACTCTGGTAAATAATGCTACGGAAGTAGTAACCGGGGGTACTAGTGAAGATTCGGTCGACTCATATATTACATATAAATATATTGATGCACCATACTTTTATTTTCTTGAAGGCGATCCAGAAAAGAGAGTGCAAGATAATGGTGTGCATGTGTCGGGTGGAACCCCGGCCTACGACCTAGATTTTGTCAGTAACAGAGAACACCTCGAAACTACTAACGATGAGAGATCAAAAATGCGAGTAATTTCACCAGAGTATATAACACAATTCGTTGATAAATTTGAAGAATTATTAAACAATGACTAGAAATACTACCAGATTAATAGGAAATGCTGGAGTATCGCCTGGGTCGTATACTCTATCCTCAGTTGCTCTTACCACTACTGACGGAACCGTTATTGAAATTAAAGAGCTCTGTACTGAAATTACAATTACGGAAAGTATATACACATCATCTATTGATGCAGAGATTGTTATTATTGACGGTGTTAACCTATTTGAATCTGCCAAACTTAATGGTGATGAAAAGATAGAAATTTTAGTTAAGAGACAAGAGCTTGATACAAAGGATAGTGAAAAGCATCAACATACATTTTATATTTCAGAAATAATTAATTTTGCAAGAAAGAAGAATGGATCTTCTAGTTATGTTTTTAGATGTGTTTCTAAGCATGCATATGTCAATAACAGTAAGACCATAGACCAGTATAAAGAAGGTACTATCGGTTCTATTATTAAAGGTATATGCACATCAGATTTGAGAATTTTACCTAAAGAATTAGATATTAATACCTCTACTTATAAAAATATTAAATGCATTATACCTAAATTAAGACCATTGGCTGCTATTAAATGGTTAAACAGTAATTCGTTTACTACTACTGGGGCGCCATTTTATTTTTATGAAACTTTAAAAAGTAAAGTAAAGTATAAATCATATGAGGATTTTGCAGATCAAGAAGCAGTGGCAGAATATGTACATTCTCCTGTTCTAAAATCTACTATCGGTAGTAAAGAATACTTTACAGAAACTTCTAAGCGAATTAGAAAATTATCTTCTGATCTTAATTTATCAAAGTATGTTGCTAGTGGTGAGGGAGCATTTGCTTCTACTACCAGATCAATTGACATTGCTACTAAGACTTATAATGTAAAAGGACAACAATATAATTATAAGAATGTTAGAAAATTAAATTCATATGATCCCTTCCCTAAAAGGAATAATAATGACCAGTATGGCGGCCAACCAATAGATAAAATAGCATCAGGAAAAAATTATTTTATCTCCAATAATTCTTTGGCATACGGAGAAGGCCAATTTAACTTTCAAGAACCATCAATTGAAAGTATGGGAAAGTGTCAGGCATATCTATCTACAGAAGATACTATTGTGCACGATGTTTTACTCCCAGGGAATTTTAATTTAGAATCGGGCCAAATATTAAATATAAAGGTAAATAAAACTGGAGCGGCTGATAACATATCAGACCCAATAGATAAAATGCAGTCGGGTAAATATCTAATCGCATCAATCATACATAAATTTTCGGATGAATATACCTTGCAGGTTGAACTAAAATCAAATTCATTCCATGCAGACCTTAATGATATCATAAAGTTGGATAATCAGTCAGGTTCAACCGAGGTAATATAATGAAAGCAGATGAATTTATCGGAGGACAGTTTGAATGGTTTACGGGTATTGTAAAGGATATTAATGACCCTCTTAATCTAAACCGAGTAAAGGTACACTGTTTAGGATTCTATGATGGTATTGGTGATAATAAGCACCTACCATGGGCGACAGTTATAATGCCAGCAACCACTGCATCTATGAAAGGTAACGGCGGTAACCATCATTTAGAAGTTGGTTCATGGGTAGTAGGATTTTTTAGAGATGGTCCTTCTGCACAAGATCCAATGATAATGGGTTCAGTCGCTACACAAACAGATGGTGTACAAGATATACCAACTGAATCATCAGTAGAGAATAAAGTATATAAGTCCAAAGCAGGCCACTTAATTGAAATTGATAATACCGCAGGTGCTGAAAGACTTAATGTTAAGCACACAAGTGGCACTACTATTCTTATTGATGCTGAAGGTGGTATACAAATTGATGCTGTTAATGATATAATAAATATAGATGGGAATACTAAAATTACTGGTACATTAACAGTCACTGATGCAACTACGTTGGAATCAACGCTAGACGTCACTGATGCTCAAACAAATTCGTCTACTATAACTGCTTCAGGCGAAGTTACCAGTGGTTCGGTGACACTTACCGGTCATACACATAATGATACACCTGGACTCGGTGCCGGTACAACAACACCTGGGAGTGGATAAGAATGGCAGATATGGGAATTAAAAACGGCAAGGTTGCTTATCTTGATAGTAATGGTAACGTAGTATATAACTTACCTACTACAGGAACTAATGGTAATATGGACCTTACATTAAACTACACGCCGACTACTAATGGCGATTGGAATACAGTTCCAACAAATGTTGGTGCGGCCCTGGACGAAATTGCTGCAAGATTAACAGCACTAGGCGGTTAAAACCACTAAGTAAAAGGTATAAATACTACTATGGCAAGTTCACCTAAAATTCTCTCCGACAAAAGTGTAACTGGAGATTTAAAGAAAGCAAGAGTTACAGCTCGAGTAAAGGGCTGGCGAGACTTAGATTTGTCTTTAACTTTGCATCCTATCAGAAAGGATATCATTCCATTAAAGGACGACAACGCTATTAAAAATGCAGTAAGGAATTTGCTAATTAGTAATTTTTATGAACGGCCATTTAGTAGAGATATTGGTGCCAATCTAAGGGGCCTACTCTTTGAACCAGCCGATTCAATTACTAAAATTTCCCTTAAGGACAATATCAGAAGAGTAATAAGGAAGTATGAACCAAGAGTAGTTGTAAGAGGAATACAAATACACTATGAAGAAGACTCTAATGCATATAACATTAATGTAATATTTAAAATAAAAGAATATGATACCAACGAATCTGTTGAAATTGTATTAAGAAGGTTGAGGTAAACCATGGCGAGTAACTTAAATGTAACGGAACTAGATTTTGACCAGATAAAACAAAATCTTAAAAATTATTTAAAAACCCAGTCAGAGTTTAACGACTATAATTTTGAGGGGTCAGGCCTTAGTACTCTACTTGATGTATTAGCTTATAATACTCACTATAATGCGATGGCAGCTCACTTCTCGTTGAATGAAGCATTCTTGGACTCAGCACAGATTCGTGGTAACGTAGTCACAAGAGCTAAACTTCTTGGATACGTACCTCGCTCTATTCTTGCTCCAAGGGCCAGGGTTAATATTATTATTGATGTAACGAATGAGGTTGGAACTTTAACTGATAATTTATCAATGGCTCGTGGCACTAAGTTAAGTACTACTGTTGCTCAACAACAATTCCAGTATGTTACATTAGAAACCCAAACTGCTAGTTTAGAAGTAGATACAGCTACCTCTCCTCATACTAAAACATACACATTTACAAATGTAGATATTGCTCAAGGATATTATAAGTCTCTTAAATATAGGGTTGACAATGATATTGAAAACCAGAAATTTCAGTTGTCTGACAACGATGCGGATTCAAGTACTTTAAGAGTAAGAGTACAAGAGAACGAAGAGTCAACAGCGTTTGATATTTATACCAGATTTGAAACTTTATTGAATGTTGATTCTACATCTAAGGTTTATTATTTACAAGAAAATTCTAGTAATTATTATGAAATTTATTTTGGTGATGGTGTTACTGGAAGAAAACCAAATAATAATAACATCATTACACTCGACTATGTATATACCGAAGGTGAAGAGTCTAATGGCGCTAATATATTTACTATGTCAGATTCTGTTGGTGGGTTTGGTACTTCTACTGTAACCACACTATCTGCTGCAGTTGGTGGTGCCGAACAAGAAACTTCAGAATCAATTAGATTCAACGCACCATTGACATTTACATCACAGAATAGAGCTGTTACATCAGACGATTATAGAGCTATTATTCAAAGAGAATTTACTAACATTGCTTCTATCTCTTGTTGGGGTGGTGAAGACCAAGATCCACCTGATTATGGTAAAGCATATATCTCTATTAAACCAATTACTGCAGAGGTATTAACTCTTGCAGAAAGAAACGAAATCACTGGTACTATCCTTAAAGGTAAGAACGTAGTTTCCATTATACCAGAAATTGTAGATCCAAACTACACTTACTTGGAACTGGATGTATTCTTTAAATATAATCCAAACCTTACAGATAGAACTTCGGTAGAATTAACTTCTGTTGTTAGAGATACTATTTCGGATTATAACTTTAATAACCTTAATAAGTTTGATGGCGTGTTTAGACACTCACAAATTACCTCACTAATTGATGCAGCAGATCCGGCAATTCAGAACTCTACAGTAAGACCGTATATGTTTATGAATATCACACCAAGTATAGTGGAAGGTTCTAACAACTTTACGTTAAAGTTTACATCACCATTCTATAAGTCTGGTTCATCTACTGATTTTATTCTTACTTCGACATCATTTAAACTGTCGTATTCTGCATCAGTCGATCACTTCTTTGGTGATATTCCTCTTGCTAATTCGGTCAATAGGCAAGTTATCATTTATAAAGTTGTTGCTGGTAAGAATGTGACTGTAGTGAATGATGCTGGAATTATTGATCCTGATAAAGGTACTATTACACTTAATAACTTTACAACATACGACACTACTTCTATCAGAGTTACGATTACGCCTGATTCATTAGACTTGGCTCCTAAAAGAGACCAGTTAATTGCTATTGATGCACTAAGAGTTAAGGTTACTCCTGCGGTAGATACGATTGCAGTATCAGGTTCTACCGGCACTATTAATTATTCCACTCCGTCGAGATTGAGATAATGAGTACACACATTAAAGAAGTAAAACAATATACCAACGACATATCGTCTCCGGGCTATATTGAATCCACTGCTTCTTCTACAAGAAAGAGTAAAGAGAAGCTAAGAGTTGAGCAGCTAATACCTTCGGAGATTTTAGAAAACTCTGCCGGTATGAAACAGTTGCTAGAAGCATACTATACATTTATGAATTTGGATGAATTTATATATGCAGCAAATGAAGATTTCCAAGATGTGATACTTGACGGTAAAGCAGTATTTAGAATATCGGATCCTAAAAATGAAAATAATCAGTTCTTTACTGATGAGCAAGGTGCTGATTCAACTATGACGGTCACACCTACTATTGGTGCTAATTTTATTCTACCATTAAATGATATTAATGTAAACATATCTAACGGCAACGAACTTCCCGGATCTCTTGCATTAGAAACATCCGAAATTGGTAAGACCTTTCAGGTACTAATTCCAGATGTGACCAAAAAATCTGCAGTGGTATCACCTATTGTTGACGTAAACGGAGTTGTGACAGGATTTATCGGTGACTTAGGGTATCGATATCCAACCGCGCCCACAATCACTATTGCCGCCCCAGAATCAGGCACCCAAGCCACGGCAAGTGTACAGCTTTCCACAACGGTAAATCCAAATCCATATTTAGATACATCAGGTTCTTTACAGCTGACAATAACAAATGGAGGAAGTGGTTACACTGCAGAAAACCCACCCACTGTTACAATTACTGCGAACCCAAATGCAGACGAAGTAGTATTTGCGCCAAACGGTTCTACTGCTAAGTTAAATACGCCTATTAAAAATTGGGTAGGGCCTGGGCCGTCTCATGTTTTAAATAATATTGATCGTGCAATGGACATTGATAATAATTCACTTCAATTCTTGGAGTTAATGCAGAAAGAAATCGCATCCGTAATACCGAGAGATATTGCAGTAAATAAGAGAAATCTATATAAAAGCATTGTTGACTACTATAAAGTAAGAGGTTCTGCAGATTCTATTGAAATCTTTTTCAGACTCTTATTTAATGATGAAGTGGAAGTACAGTATCCATGGGATAAAACTTTAATTCCTTCTTCAGGTAATTGGGACATAAATCCCGCACTACCAAAAGGTGGTCAGTATCTTGATAATAAAGGCCAATTGTCTAATGTTATTAAGATTCAGGATTCTTTAAGATACCAAAAATTCTCTTACTTAATTAGAACAGGTCAGAATGTATCTACTTGGGAGAACGTATTTAACAGACTAGTACACCCGGCTGGATTTAAATTCTTCGGCGAAATTCTAATGATTATAGAATTATCTAAAGCTATTTTGGGTGAAGATGTTGCTGATGGTGATACTTTATATCGTAAAGTGTTATCAGCTATGCCAGAGAGACAACCAGGTGCAATTGGAATTGAAGATTTACCTATACTTGTAGATATGTTTGCGTCGGTATTCTTACCTTCAATTAAAGCAAAAATACATGCTACTGGTACAATTAATATACCACCAGGCAGTATTAAGAACGGAGTTATTTCTACAGTAGCTGTTAATTCAGGCGGTACCGGTTATTTAGTTGCTCCTGTATTAAATAGTTCAGATACTGGTGTACCTGCAGGATTTACTACTGGTACATTTGAATCAGTTGTAGTAAATGGTTCAGTTACAGGCGTTAATGTAATATATGGTGGTTATGATTATAACATACCTTCAGTGACTGCAGCTGCTCCACCACCTATTGTATTCGATGGTAGTGATGATGAAGTTGCAGGAACCGGAATTGTTGACATAACTAATAACACTATTAAGTTAACTGCCGCTCAGGCTGCAGCATTGCCTGTTGGTTCTCAAGTTACCTATAATTCTGGCGGCGGAACTTCTATTGGTGGATTAATCAGTGGCGATACATACTTTATTATGACCAATACTAATAATAGAGTAACTCTTCAAACTGTGCTTAATGGATCACAAGTTCAGATAAGTAGTCAGGGTTCTGGTACGACCCACAATTTTACAGGAACCACGGCAACATTAACTCCTACTAAAATTGATGGCACAATCACTAAAGTGGAAATAAATAAAACTGGTTATGGATATACATCACCTCCTTCATTTACAATTAATGGAGTACCAATCACAGGCCAGTCGTTGGTACAACCTAATATAGTTATAGGCTTAGATGCTAGTGGTAGACTAGATATTGATAATATAACAATTAACAATGGTGGTTCGGGATATCAACAAGCATTCGGTTCTGTTGCGGCCAATCCCAATTCAGGCCAATTAGCCGCAATTGAAATTGTCGGTGGCGCGGATAAAAACTTTAATAGTGTACCATCTATTGTTATATCTCAACCTACAGCCACAGACTCTGCAGGAGTATTATTATCATCTAACGCACTTGCTTCAGCCACATTTACATTAGACAGTAATAATGAGATTAACGGTTATACAATTACTAATCCTGGTTCTGGTTATACAGGTGACCCAATAGTAAGAATTAATTCCAATGCTAATAATGAGATTAGAGGTAAAGACTTAAGGCCAATTCTTATACTACTGATAAACCACATAGAACACGGTACGAGAACACATATTAGTAATAATAGCTTCAACAGAAAGGGTAACACTTTCAACAATAGTGCCAAGAGGTGGAACTTCAATGCAACGTTTGATCAATTAGGATCTAGGCAAATACAAAGTACTACCACAACCAATATAAATAAATATAATGTGAATTCTTTTATTCATACTAATTAATAGGAAATAGAAAAATGACTGCTATAGTAACATCAAATTTTAGGGTAATAAACGCCGAGAATTTTAAAGAAGATGTAGCTGATGCCGCAACTAGTGTATATGTAGGAATCGGAAAATCGGATGTGTGGTCTTTAACCACATCAGATACTACCGACACCGCGCCTTTTACTCCAGTCGATGCGTTAGACTCATTGGGTGAGGCGTACCAAAACATGATTGGTATGAAATTAATTAATTCAGCAGATGTATCTCACGTTGTGCCTAGACATACTTGGGCAGCTAACAACAGCTACTATGCATGGGATTCAGATGACGGCTCGATCTTCGATAAAGCATTCTACATTGTAACTTCCGAATTTAAGGTTTACAAATGTATTAAAGCTGGTGGTTCTGTATCACTTGTTGAACCCACACAAACACTTACGGATCCTACTGCTGAATCTGATGGATATATCTGGAAATATATGTACACGATTTCAGTTGCAGATGCAGAAAAGTTTTTAACCATATCATATATGCCAGTTAAAACTGTTCCGTTTATTAATCCAGCTTCAGGAACAACCCCGAAGGCTGAGTATACTAATGCAGAGGCAGAGGCAGCCTTTTCAGAAGCCGACTATGCACAATTTCTTAACCAAAAGGCATCAAGAGCTTCCATCACTGCCGCAGGTATTGAAAGAATTGAAGTTACAGCCGGTGGTACATATTCCTCAACCCCTCTTGTAGTTATTAGTGGAGATGGTACAAATGCTACTGCTACTGCAGTCATGAGTGGATCAGGTTCTAATCAAACAGTTGCAAGTATTACTATGAACAATAAAGGTACTAACTATAGTGTTGCTGATATAACATTTAGTTCTGGTGATGCTGCAGCAAGAGCGGTAATTTCTCCAGAGCTTGGCCATGGTGTGCAACCCATTAAAGAATTGGGAGCATTTTTCATAGGACTAAATACCCAATTAACTGGTAACGAAGAGGGCGACCTTACCGTTGGTAATGATTTTAGACAAGTAACGCTCATTAGAAATCCTAGGGTATACGGGCCTGGTGCAATTGCTACAGCAGCTACTCTCAAGTCTCTAAGATATTTAGACTTCACTTCTGGCGTAACAGTAACCGATTATCAGGTCGATGAATTAATTGTAGGTAGTACCTCAGGTGCACAGGCATATGTAGTTCAAATTGATTCTGATACTGGCGTTATATATTATCATCAAAATGCTAAAACTGGTTATAAAGCATTCCAGAATTCTGAAAACATTGTAGGTCAAACTAGTAATACAACTGGCGGCCTTGAAAGTTCATCAGCATTAGGTAATCCGGAATCTCACCCTGGTACTGGCGATATTATGTTCTTAGAAAATAGAACTCCTATTAATAGAACTACTACCCAGATCGAAGACATTAAAGTTATCATTGAATTCTAATATACATAGTATATTAAATAAAAGAGAAAGGACATATGAGCACAACCACAATTAAGAATTATCCCATAGCACCATACTATGATGACTTCGATGAAACAAAGAATTATCATAGAATTCTGTATCGGCCAGGTTATGCAGTTCAGGCCAGAGAACTGACTCAAATGCAAACTGCACTCCAAGCGCAGATTGATAGGTTTGGACAGTATGCATTTAAACACGGATCAAGAGTTGTTGGTGGTAAAGTCACAATTAATACCCAGTATGACTTTATTAAAATTGACTCATCTTTCTTGCATAGTGACGGTACTACTTTAAATACCGATGGGTATTTAACTTCATTTGTAGGTACTACTATTACGGGTACAGCAAATACTGGGACAGAAATTAAGGCTAGAGTACTTTCGGTTGTAGCATCAGACGGTTCGGACCCGAACACGTTATACATTAAATACGCTGGGTCATCAGGTGCTGCAAGAACTACTTCTACATTTGCTGCAGGTGAACAATTTGCATCAGATGGGGCTACTACTTTCTACGGTAAAGTTCAAACTACAGGAACTCCTACAGGTATAGGTTCTAGTGTAAATATTGAAGAGGGCGTATACTTCTTATCAGGTACATTTGTATATGTTCCTGCAGGTGAGTTAATTCTTGACAAATATTCTAACACTCCATCGTATGTTGTCGGCCTTGATGTGGTCGAATCAATAGTTGATACCGATCAGGATGCTTTCCTTAAGGATAATGCTCAGGGCACTCCCAACGAAGCAGCTCCCGGTGCTACAAGATATAAGATTGCGACTACTCTATTGAAGGAATCACTTACTGATCTTAATAGTGCTAATACTAATTATGTAACACTATTAAGAGTTGATGCAGGTAAGATTCAGGTAGATGAAACAGATGCAACAGATGTTTCTTCAGAATTAACTACAAGATTAGCTAGAAGAACTTTTGAAGAATCTGGCAACTATGCAGTTAAACCATATCAGTTAGATATTAAAGAACATTTAAATACTACCAGTAATAACGGTTACAAACTTGCTTCGGAAGGTGGCCTTGAGTCAAAACTTGCGATTGGTGTTGAGCCCGGAGTATCTTATGTTCAAGGGTTTAGAAATGAAAATACGGCAACGAACTATATTGTAATTGATAAACCTAGAGACGAAGCAAACTCGGTCAATGTTGATGCTAATGCTACCGTTGCCACACCAGTAGGTAACTATATTAAACTAACAGAATCTACTGTTAGGGGTGCTCCAGATTTATCTACATTTAGTACAATGAACTTACACAATGCTATTACCCAAGGTGGTTCTATTGTGGGTACTGCTCGAATTAGAGCAATGCAAAATATTGCAGATGAAATTAGACTTTATATATTTGATATCGTAATGACTTCTGGCTCATTCTCTGCGGTACGAAGTGTGAGCCAAGCGCATCCGGCATCGGGTATTCCTTTTGGTGGTGATATTGCAGATGCTACAGCATTAAGATATGACATTGGCAATAATGGACTTGTATTTAAACTACCTTATGCCGCAGTTCAAAAATTATATAATGGTGTTACTAATACCACAAATTATACTGTTAAGCGAGACTTTCACAGCACAATTCAAGGCGGCCAGACTACGATTAACATGACTGGTAATGGAACCTTTGTTAATATAGATAATGCTACTATGATTGCAGTCGGTACTGGTGCGTTACAGACCAACCCGACACTACTAAACAACCCCGTAGATGGTGCTGAAACATTAACATTTTCAACTCCAGGTTCAAATGGTACTGCAGTTAGAGCTGTTATTGATGTTAGAATTACTGGTTCTGAAGCTGTAGAGAAATCTAAGACAAGACAGAATGGTGCAATCGCATCGGGAGTTACTGCAAGTGCAGATGGCTCATATTCTTTAGGTAAGGCCGATATTATTAGAGTTACTGCTATTACTGATGCAACAGGAACCAATGTAACCGAAAGGTTTACCCTTGATAATGGCCAAAGAGATAACTACTATGATATTGGTAGGGTTACACTTAATCCAGGAAACTCCCCAGTATCGGGTAATCTTTCAATTACTTTTGATTATTACACTCACGCCGGAGGCGACTACTTTACGGTTGATTCATATCCCAGCGCGGACTACGCTACAATTCCTACGTTTAACTCGGCACAAGGTGTTGTACAATTAAGAGATTGTATTGATTTTAGGCCAAGAAAAGATGATACTGGTTCAAACTTCACGGGAACTAATGCTTCAATATCTAATGCTCCTGATCCCAACCATGCAATATCAATGTATTTAAAATATTACATGCCTAGAATTGATAAGCTATATGTTACTAAAGAAGGCGAGTTAAAGGTTGCAACCGGTGTTCCTTCAGATAATCCTAAGGCCCCTGCGGCACCCGAAGATTCTATGGGTTTATATGACCTTAAATTAAAGCCATATGTCTTTAGTACTTCTGATGTGATACCAAGGCTAATTGATAATAAAAGATATACCATGAAGGATATTGGTAGGATTGACAAACGAGTTAAGAATCTAGAATACTATACGTCACTATCTTTACTAGAACAACAAGCTTCTAACACGCAGCTATTTGATGGCGTAAACCCAAGAACAAAGAATGGTTTTGTAGTAGATGGGTTTAGAGGACATAATGTTGGTAATCCATCTGACCCAGATTATGCATGTGCAGTAGATAAAGCTAATGGATTACTAAGAGCTAAGTTTGACGAGAAGAATGTCAATTTAGTACGCAAACCTGCAGACTCAGGTGCCGTAGTTAAAAATAAATCTCTTCTTACTCTACCTCACACCTCAGTTAATTATATCGACCAACCATATTCATCTGTTGCGGTTAACGTGAATCCATATAATGTATTTACATGGAGTGGAACATTAGCACTCTCTCCCGAATCTGATGAATGGAAAGATACTGATGTCAGACCTGATGTCATTATTAATGATGACGGTCTTTTTAATCAATTTGTTGAGATGGCCGATCAAACTGGCATCACGGGTACAGTATGGAATGAATGGGAAACCAACTGGACTGGTGTCGAGACTGACGTATCTACTAACAGATCCGTCACAGCAGGAACAGCAGGTAATGCAATCGTTCCAGTATTTAACTGGTGGGAAGAAGACTTCGGCCGAATAGGTCAAGGATTTGAGCTTGGCGGCTTAGGAATTGACTTTAATATTGGCGGTAATTTCGGCATCGGTGGCGGTGGTGGTGGAGTAGGTCCAGGCCGTTCTTCTATTACTACTACTACAGCAACAACTGTCACAGAACAACAGGCTAGAACAGGACTTACTACAGCGATATCATCTTCAACTACTACTAGAGAATCTAATAATAGAGTGGTCGAAGTGAACTTTGTGCCATTTATGAGATCACGAAAGATTTTCTTTAAGGCTGAATTACTTAAACCTAATACTAGAGTCTATGCATTCTTTAATGATATTGATGTATCTCTTTATTGTAAAGAAGAGAGCTTTGAGGAATTCTCAGACAGAACTGGCGTGACAACATATGAAGGGCATACTCAACACCCCGAAACACCATCAGCACTAATATCAAATGCGAATGGTGTCATAGAGGGTTCATTTGTTATCCCTAGAAACAATACGCTACAGTTTAAAACTGGAAGTAGACTGTTTAAATTGACAGATTCTTTGACTAACAATCCTAGTGATGGCAGCCAAACTACATTCTGTGAAGCTCAGTTTACAGCTTCTGGATTAATTGAATCTGTAGAGAAAGAAATTATTTCGACTAAAGTGCCTTCACTCGTTACTACGGAGCTGTCAGATAGTAGAGTTTTACTAGAAACTAACGTTACTGATAGTGTAGAATGGATTGATCCACTTGCTCAAACTTTCTTGGTTGATACAGCAGGTGGCATTTTCTGTAAGTCAATTCAATTGTATATGAAGAGTAAAGACCCTAGTGTTGCTTTACGAGTAAGTATCAGATCTGTTGTGCACGGCACACCAACTCAAAGAATTGTCCCAGGTGCTGATAAAGTAGTATATCCTTCTAGTGTTAATATTAGTGAAGATGCTTCTGCGGCAACTACGGTAACATTTGATGATCCTATATTCTTAGCTCAAAATCAAGAGTATGCGATTGTTCTTATGGCACAGTCTGATTTATATGAAGCATGGGTTGCTGAAATGGGTGGGTTCGATAAGACTAACCCGAATAATAGAATTACTAAACAGCCATACAATGGTGTGTTCTTTACTTCAGCTAATGCTTCTACATGGACACCAGAACAGAGTAGAGACCTTAAGTTTAAATTAAATAGATGTTCTTTTTCTGGATCTGGTGCAGAACTTAATTTGGTGAATGACATATTACCGACGCGACGACTACCACTTAACTCTATGGTTACTACTAATGGTAGTGCTACGGTAAAGGTCTTCCATAAGAATCATGGTATGTATTCATCCGGCCATACGTATTACGTTACAATTAGTGGTGCCGTGGGCTTTAATGGAATCTCAACGGCAAACTTAAACGGCACTCACACTATCACTAATACGACACACGATACTTACGAGTTTACTGCCGGTAGTGGTGATGTTGCTAGTGCTACAGGTTCTGGTGGTGGTAATTCAGTACGTGCTAGTGAAAATAGGCAAATGGATGTAGTACGAAATATGATTCAATCACTTACAGTGCCGGGTACTCAAATTAGGTATTATATGTCGACATACACACCTAATGAGATAGCTGTACCTGAGATTGAAATACTGGCAAATGAAAATATTATATTTCCATCTCCTAAAGCAATTCATTCGGTATCTAATACTGATGTTAATACTAAAACGTATAATCTGAGATGTGTATTTACTACATCTAAAGATACATTATCACCAGTAATTGATTTAAATAGAGCATCATTGTTTACTATTCAAAATATAATCACTGATGTTTCTTCGGGTGACGAATTATCTCCTACAGGTGGTAACCAAGCAGCACGATATATAACTAAGAAGATAGAACTGGCTGAAGAGGCTGATAAGATTGATGTATATTTAAATGTCAATAGACCAAGATCTGCTAATATTGATTTATACTTTAGAGTAGTAGAGGGTGGTTCAAGTATTGATATTAATGATGTAGCATGGCAATATGCATCACCGGTTGAACCAATTGCAATTAATGATAACACTTCGGTATTTAAAGAAATTGCATATTCAATTGATCCGGGCGATTCTACATACTCTGCTTCACCAGACTCTTTTGGTACCATGCAATTTAAGATTGTGATGAGATCAAGTAACAGTTCTACTGTACCACTAGTAAAAGACTTTAGAGCAATTGCTTCTACATAGGAAATATTATGCCACGAACTAAAAAAATAAAAGACAATCCTGATCTAATTAAGGATACAGCATCACAAGCAGTTATAAATACTAATACGACTGCAATACAGGCCAGAAGAAGACAGATTGCCTTAACTAAAGCAAAAGATGCTGAAATTCTTCAAATGCTAAATGATATAGCAGAATTAAAATCACTGATAAAACAGTTAGGTAAGAAATAATGGCTAATAAAGAAACTAGAGTATCTAAAACTAATACATTCGAAGAGTTTAGGCAAAAGTCAAATGAAGTCTCTCTTCACTTAGGTGACAATGAACAGATGGATGCATCCATAACGGATAGAGTATTCAATCACGACAATGTCCCGGCAGGAACCATATTCTTTACTGATAGTGATGATAATGGCAAACAACATCAATTTAATATAAAGGTTGAAGAAACACTAGACAATACTGGCGGCTACATCATCCTTACTGGATCTCCATCAACATCTGGTTTTGTCACTGATGGCATTATTACCCAGGCGGGTGGATATTCTGCAACTATTGTTTCAGTATCCACTGATAAAATATTAGTTAAACACTCAAACGGTTCATTTAGTAGTTCTGTTGATTTGGATTCAGGTGCTGCTACTATTCCAGCAGCTAATATCACAAGAATTGTGGCTGAAGCATATCCAATCGGCTTGGTAAAAGTTTATGTAAATAATACAGAAATTAACCAAGACTTAAATGCAGGTGGGTTTCACGTAGCTAATTATCACGCCTCGATCCCATTACTTAATAGTCCATCAATTACCGGATTCAGTGAAGGTGCTACCGTATATCAAGGAGCTTCATTAGCAGCTGCTACCTTTAGTGGTACTGTTCTTTATTCTACTAGCACTATTCTTAAATTAAAAATATATACCGGCGTATTTAATGGTAATACCCAAATTAAAGTTGACGGATCTTCTGATACAATTTCCGGAACAAACCACGGAGATATCACTCACGTTGAAAATACATTTGGTAATGCAATTGAGTTAAATACTCCTGCAACACTTAATGATAATATTAGAATCTTCGGGCCTACAGTTGTAGATGCTGTTAATGAACTACAAGATGATGTAGGTATCACAGAAAATCTTACAACAGTAGCTACTAATCTTACTAGTGCTGTAAATGAAATTGAAGCAGTATTCGATGCATCAACACATGAAATTAGTGCTGGTTCAACTGCATTTAATGTAACGTCAGGCCAATTTACAATTGATTCATCAGCAGATATTGTTTTAGATGCTGATGGTGGTAATGTAGAGTTAAAAGATGCTGGTGTTCAATACGGTTCATTAACAAATACGTCAGGTAATTTAATTATTAAATCTGGTAATACTGCAATGCTAACCGGTAATGCAGCAGATGGTACATTTGCTAATGACCTAACTGTTACTCGGGATGTAGATGTAGACAGAAACTTAAACGTAGACGGTAATTCAACATTTATTGGTAATGTTACTGTTACAGGTATTACTGATGTAGGACAATTAAATACACTATTCTCTAATAGAAATAATGTAAAGCTTGCTCTAAATGAATTACACACTGAAATGGGTTCCGCCATCATTACTGGAACTAATACTCCGGCCTCTGGTTTAAGTAATCTTACCGCAGGACTAAATGCTATTGATGCTGAGATAGGCGCAACTGAATATCTTGCAGGAACTGGTTTAAATGCTACAATTACTTTTGCAGTTGATGCGATACAAGATTACATTGGGTCATATAGTGCTGGTGGAGTCCCTGTTGCAAATACAGTATCTTCTACTATTACAGGTGCACTTAACCAACTACATACAGAGATTGGCTCATCTTCACTTATTGATAATTTACCAAGTGATTTTACCTATAATGTTACCGATCACACTACTGCAACAAATACAATGTCGTCATTTATCGGTGATACTTCTATTGCTGATATCGGAACAACAGACACAGTAACTGGGGCATTACAAAAATTACATGCAGAGATTGGTGATTCTGTTCTAACAGTATTTTCAGCAGCCAATCGTAACATATCCGGCGCTCTAAGAGAACTAGAGTCTGAGAAAGTATATTTAAATTCCAGTTCCCTTCAGACTATAACATCTCAATTAGATTTCAGAGGCAATATTTCATTTACCGATGATGGTGATAATGCTGATAGAATGACATTTGGTACAGGTACCACTCTTGATTTAAGCGATGCATCTCTTGTATTGCCGGGTAGTGGTGGAGCTAATTTTGAGTATCCATTCCTATTTGTTGATGGCGATGTTGCTCTTATGGGCTTTGGTGTTGATAGAGCTCACGTCTCTATGGCAAATAAAACTACTACTAAAATTCAGTGGAACGAAACACTAGCTGGAACAGACCCAGCACGTGCTTGGCAACTTGTTGGACTAAACGACGCTTCAAATGATAATACTACAGACATTGTAACATTCTATAACGCAAAAGACTTAATTGCAAGTAATTCTGAATCGGGTATTAGCGTAGATTGGGATGATACGAATCAGAACTTTGACTTTGACGTAATAAACCATAGACTCACATTTACTGGTGATGTTACTGGTTCTGGCATTATATATGATAATAATACCGTCGACGGCGGTGGTGTCTTAAATCAGAGTATTGCATTAACAGTGCAACCTAATTCAGTTGCTCTTACTACAGATACTACTGGTGATTATGTTAGAACAGTAACTGGTACTGCTCATCAGATTACAGTAGCTGGTACTGGAACAGAAGGTAGAGCAGCAACATTCTCTATTCCTAATGACTTTAGAGCTCCAGGGACAGTCAAAATATTAGGTACTACTGCTTCAGGTTCTTCATCAACTGGTGCATTAACTGTAGCCGGTGGTGTGGGTATTGGAGAAGACTTATATGTTGCTGGTGACCTTTATGTACAAGGTGCTAGGACAGAAGTAAATGTTGCTACTTTAGAAGTAGAAGACAGTATCATTATTACAAATTCTT